>TARA_R110000737_G_scaffold353248_1_pt1 | contig 57327 bp, 55 predicted proteins | sample TARA_R110000737 | Tara Oceans TARA_R110000737 (sample SAMEA4398027) | marine metagenome | biome: Polar Biome; feature: [SRF] surface water layer (ENVO:00010504); material: water (ENVO:00002006), including particulate matter (ENVO:01000060) such as... | depth 5 m | reverse complement strand
GGTCCAGCGGGCTTGCACCAGGTCACCGCCGACCGGCACGACCAGTTGGTGAAACAGCCCGTCGAAGAACTCCAGCGAAACCACTTCCAGATGGACCACCGGCACGTCGCTTCGGTAAAAACGGGGATCATCAAGTAGGCGGCTGATTTGGCCGCTAAAGGAAATCAAGAGCAGAAGCACCAACGCCCCTGAACTCATCGTGTCCCAGAAGCGTTTACCTGCCACAAAGACGCGGGTGCGATAGGTGACATCATGTTGCATTTTTTTGGTCCACAATCTTTTTGGCGGTGCCGAAGTCCAAGATTGCACCGATTACCGACACACCCAGCAAGCCCGTGATGTACGCGCCGAACATGATCGAGGTTACAAGGTCGAGTTCCAGCTTGCCGGTGATGCCCTCGACCAAGGGTTGCCCCACGGGCCACATGAATGTGGCTGCAAACAGACCTGTCACGGCGGACCCCATGCCGTCAGGCCACATCTTTTCACGCAAACGCACCCAACGGGTTACCCCACCGGCCAACCCCGAAAAGGCTGCGATGGGGAGGTAAGCGGGCAACTGCTGGACGATAGATGCCCAGCTGTAGACCGAAACGGTATCTGCTGCGTTTGCCAAGACGACCACATCAGCCATTGAGTATTGCCTTTTCCGAACGGTAGGGCGGATTGGGCAATTTTCCACCAAGATTGGCTACAGCTACCACATATTAGCTAATTGTCCAATTCAATCATAGATCGTTCGAGACACCTGGCGTCGGATACGCTCGTTCAGCTTGGGGTTCAGCTGGACACCGAACTCGTTCCGCGAACTCGCCCGCATCCGGCCACCAATCGACTGCTTGAGCGTCCGCGTTGTGATTGGATACTCGGGGTATTCCGCGTTGAACTCTGCCAGCTTGGCGCGCAGTTTTTCGGGTATCTGTCGGCCAGCGATTACTTCAGTGCCGATCTCGCGCTGAAGGTCAGACCGACGTTCTTGGATTTGGGTCTGAATGTTCATCATGCGACCGTTGGTTTCGTACCGCTCGGCAATCTGCGACGGGGTGAACCCCAGTACCTGAATGATCGCTTGGTAGATCGAAACCTCGTCGATGATGGGATCGCCCTTGTAGGTCGTCACGCCCTCATTGAGATACCGGCCCGACTTAATCACATCGCGGGCGAACTTCGGCACCGCGGATTCCACCCCGCGCATGATATTGCCATCGAGCGCCGTGCGGGTGCCGTGGATCATGCCCTCCGCGATGGCGGGCACCGGCCCGACCAGTTCGCCCAGCATGTATTCGTACCACTCGCGGCCTTCGAGGACGCGGTTGCTGCCACGGAACCACAGGTTCGGCATACCGATGCGCTCAGACAAGGAAATGCCCAGCGTGTGCCCGATAGCGCCGTTCAGGGCGACCCCTGCAAGGTTCTGGCGCACCTTGCCCGCAAAACCCTCACCCTCGCCCACCAGAAGGGCTTTCAGGCGTTCCTCGGCTTCATCATCGCCACCGGCGAAGAACAGACCGGCCATTGTCATAATCAGCCCATAGCCCCATGTGCCGGTGATGCCCGCGTGCAGCGCCATAGAGCCGGTGATGCCCAACAGTTGCGTGCGCGCTTCCTTGCGCTCTTTCGGTGTCGCGCCGCTCAAGGCTTGATGGCTATCGCGGAACAACCGCCACAGGACGTTGATCGTATAGTTGCGGAAGGTCAAAAGCACCTTGGCCGTGTCGTTCTGCATCAGACGTGGGCGGCTGGTGTTCTGATAGTCGAAGTGAATTTTCCACGTCAGATCAGCAGCGCGGTCAATCGCGTCAGGTTGGGCCATGCCGTCAGCCCGTGCCATGCGATAGGCGGCAAGGAATGTCACCTCGCGGTTCATGCGCTCGGCGTGGTGGAAGAAATAGCTAATCCGGGCCATCCAGCGGGCACGGAAGTCGCTGTATTCCACGCCCGTCTCGGCCACACCTGCCAGATCGTGCGCTTGGGTCTTATCCACGGTGCCCCGCTCGTAGGCCGCGTTCAAAGCGCGCTTCTCGCCCGCTGTCAGGCGCTTGGAGTCGAGCGCATGGCCCTTGCCCCGCGTGAAGTCGCCCAGCGCCTTGCCCAATGCGGCAGCCGCACCCTTCACCCCCTGTTTCTCGAACGCCGTGGCGAGAATGGGCGTGCCGATCACGGTTGTCTGCGTGAGGTTGACCGCAGCGGCGGCAGGCGTGACGGACAGATACCAGACAAAGGCCAGAGACGACGCCGCAGTCGCCCAGGAATGGCTTGTCGGGTTCATGGTGAACTCATGCCGCCGCGACATTTCGTTGACCACCAGCGCGGCACGGTTGGTGTCCGGTGCCTTGGTGGCCTCGGTGCGCATGTCTTCCAGTGAATCGTCCAGGTCAATGGCATGGGTCAGACGGGCCAGCTGGTGCGAACCGTGGAACATCTGTTTACCAAAAGCGCGGAAAGCGTCAGCGTTGAAGCCTGCCCGCGCCTTCCGGTGGATGCGGTTGGTGCGGATCGACGACATGGGCAGTGTTTCCAGCCATCGTTGCCACACATCGTCCATCAGCTTGTGGTCGGCGCCAGCCTCGCCCAGCAGTTGCTCGATGTCCGCGATGAAAGCGGGATCTACAGCGCCGCGCAAATCCTCGGCGTTCGACAGGACGCCGCTCTGCACGGTCAGACCTTCACCCTTCGCGCTTTCGATGAACGCTTTCTGTTCGCGTTGCGTCTCGAACTTGTTGAAGGCTTCGACCTCGCCTTTCTCGTTGCGCAGCAGGACGAAGTAATCGCCAAAGCGTGCAAGCGGGAAATATGGCCCCTTCAGCCGGTTCGCCTCGAACTGCGCCCGCAGTCCCGCCACCTTGGCCTTCTTGGTCCAGCCGCCGCGCGCCTTGACCGAATCCAGCAGGTCTTTTGCCTCTTTGATCGCCTCGGCCTTCTCGGTCCCTTCCAGCCCCTGAAGGTCGATCTCTACCATGCGCTTGTCGTACTTCGCCTGCGCCCTCTTGATCGCCAGCGCCGCGTTTTTCTGGATGTGCTGAAGCACCGCTTCCTCATGGGCGTCGGCCAATGCTTTGTATTGGTCGCGCACCTCGCGGTACATATCGCGCAGCCCACGCGGCAATGCCTCAAATTCGGCGCGCAGTGTGTTGTGCAGACCCAGACGGCGGTTGTCCTCGTCCAGCAAACCCTTGGCATAAGCGCGATGCTCGGCGGTCATGCGTGGGTTCTGGGCTGTCTTGATGTGCCATTCCTTCGCATTGGGCACAAACTTGCCTGCCGGATCGAGGCCCGCGATGGTGGAACGGTGCATCAGGTCCATCAGCTTTTTGTTCGCGTCTGGATGGTCCTTGATGAGCCGCCGCCATTTCTGCGCGATTTCATCGGTCTGGAAGTGCCACTTGTTGCGCAGCGCGTCCATTTCCTCCTTCACACGCAGGTAGCGCCGCGCCGATGGCAACGCCGTCGCCATTTCCGAGAACAAGGCCCGCCCAGGTACAAGGCTCAAGATGGAGTATTTGCCTTGATCGCCCGCGTTCATTGCGTCGGTCAGAGCGTTGCTCAGTCCGTCCTTGCTGGCACGGGATTTGATGTAGCTGGCGCTGTCGCGCAGGCTGGCCGGTGCGTTTCTGACCGCGCGCCCTGCCCCGCTCGTAGCCGCGACTGCGGCGTCGAGGATGCGGCTTGTGAGCGCGTCAGCAGCGCGGCGCTGATAGCGCACGGCACCCGATGTAGCGCCCAGCCCCAGATCGAGGCCACGCGCGGCGATATCGCCCCGCTCGATGGCAGCAAAGACGTTTCCGGCGCGGATCAGTCCGTGATCGTTGAACGCACCCTTCACCGCCTCGATCACACCACGGATGCGGCGGAACAATTTGGCAAGCTGGCTTGTTGGCGCGGCTTGGCGTTGTGCCCATGCCGCATACTGGTTTGCAATCACTTCCTCGATGCGTTGCGCGGCAGTCAGGTCAGGATAGTCACGCAAGGCTGCGGCCATCGCCTTCTTGTCAGCACGCGCAGCGCGTACCAGATCGCGCCATTCCTGTTCTGTGAACAGCCCGAACTCACCACCCCACAGGCCATTGTCGCGCAAGGCGTGGATAACTTCGTGGTTCAGGGTGAACATGGGGCTGTCGCCGTCAAGCGCCACGCTGATGATGTTGGCGGCTTGTGATCCCTCGATAGGCACGGCTTTGCCGTCCTTGCCTTGCCCGGTCAGGGTGTCGACAACGCGCAGCGTCATTTTTTGATCCAGACCAACGGCACGCAGGCGCTCGTAGAGTGCGTCACGGATCGCGTTGCCGCGCCGCGCCACGCTGTTGCCAGAGCGACGGCGCTGTGCGGTGCGGTTCAGAGCGGCTTGCGCAGGTTCTTCGATCACGGCCTTGATGCTTGGCGCGCTTTCATCCCTTTCCTTGCCCTCAATCAGCAGAACAGACGCCCCGTCGCTTTGGCGAACCGCGTCCAGCACCTTAGCATTGGCAACGGCCAGCCCTTCGACAGACCCCCTGCCCGCTCGGCCAGTCGTGTCGTATACCTCGCCTTCGTGGTCAATCCGCTGGGGTTCGGCGCGCGTAGCGGTAGACTGTTTGCTCAGCGAACGCTTGGTGTCCATTGCGATGTAGGTGTTGGACCGCCCTGCCCGCTCAATATCGGCCTCGTTCTCCGCGATCGACACCTGCAACGTGTACCACTCGCGGGCCTTGATCGCGTCCTTGACCGGCTTCTGGTCGATTTCCATTTCTGACAGTTGCTTTTGGCGCGGTTTCTGCGCGTCGATTTCAGCCAGGTTCGATTTGCGATAAGCCAGTTCTTCTGTGACAAATTCGGCCAGCGAACCCGGCAAGAGTGCATCACGCAGCCTTGGCATACTGGCAGGGTTTTTGCCCTCGCTTTCGACAACGGACAGGCGACGGTCACCCGCCTTCATGCTGATGATGTATTTCCCAATATCGACTTCCGTTGTCCACATCGGGTCAAGGCGCTGGATGCGCAACTCCATGTTCCCGACGGTAAAGTCGAGCGATTGGGTCGCGGCCAGCTTGCCAGCATCGGTCAAAACTTCATTGACCACGCGCGCATAGCTGGACGCTTTCAAGATGCGCTCTTGTGCAGGCGTCGGGCGCGCAGGCGCGGGACCGGCCAGCAGACCCTTGCTGCGCACAAACTTGGTGGCGTCTTCGACCGTGGACCCCTTGGCATACAGCTTGTCGCGCGCCGATTCCTCGACCTGTTTCCGGTCAAGCCAACTGGAATATTCGGCTTCATATTTGGCCTGTTCGGCTGCGAAGATTTTACCGTACTCTGCCGGATCACCCTTTTGGCCTTTGTAGGTGGCCGTGCCCACTTTGGCCGCGCCCAGCGCAGTGATGCGGTCGGAAAGGTTATCCACGCGGTCAGGGTACTCTTTCATAAACCGGCGTGCCGAAGTGCGGGCCATCAGCTTGCCCGAGATTTCAGAACGCAGCTCGACCTCCAGACGCTCGGCTTCCAACTTGTAGCGGAACACGGGGTTGCCGGTAGAAGACGCCATGAACTCGGCGTATTGATCGCTATCGTTCTCGCCTTCTGACAGGGTGTCCATGTCGCCCGCCTGCCGGAACATCTCGATCCCAGACGATTTGCGTTCGAGGATTTGCCAAAGCACGGTGTCAGAAGACCCCTCGGTGCTATAGCTGATGATATCGACCTCGAAACCCTCGGGGTCGCGCGCATAGAGCACGTTGCCTTGGCGGATAATCCGCCCCTCACGCTGCTCAACATCCGATGGCCGCCAAGGTGCATCGAGGTGGTGCAGGGCCACCAGACGCTCTTGTGCGTTGGTCCCTGCCCCCATTTTAGCCGATGACCCCAAAAGAACGCGGATCTCGCCACGGTTCACGGCTTGGAACAGGCGCTGTTTCTTCAGCGGGTTGTCATAGTCGTGGATGAAGGCAACTTCCTTGGCGGGGATACCGCTCTCTATCAGCAAGGTGCGCAGATCGTCATAGACCGAAAAGCCCACATCAGCGGTGCCCATAGACGCCTCTGCGTCCTCAAGGCTGGCATAGTGTTCCTCAATGGCGTCGATGGTGTCGCCGTCTACGTTCTCATCCTCCTGCATCTGCGCAAAAATGCCTTCCAGATTGCGCCATTGCTGGGTGTAGGACAGCCCAGAGATAGATTTGACGTGCGCCTTGCCCTTCGTTGCGCCCAGCAACTTCGCAGCCGTCGCGTTAATCATCTTCTTGGCATCGGCCTCGGCGCGCTTGGACGGCGTTGACAGGTCCGAGAACACCAGTTGCGTGCCCTTGTCCGCTTCCCAACGATCATAGGTCTGTTTGATGCGCTGTGCGGCGCGGGCGACCTTGCCATTGTCGTCACGGTCGGCAGTGGGATCGACGGCACGGATATCCAGCGACATTTTGCGGGCGTCGGACAGCACCCACAGGGCGTTGTCCACCTTCATGTATTCCTTCTTGCCCGCGTTGGTCTCGACGGCTTTCATCCGGGCGACGAGATAGTCCATGTAGACGGCTTGCTGTGGTGACAGGCTGGCGCTGTCAAATTGACGGCCACCTGTCGAGACTTTCGGCACGGGAAACTCTGTGCTTTCGCCTGTGCCGGCCTTTTCTTCGGCATACAGTTCTTTGAGGGTCCGCATGGTGATTGTGTCGGCAAACTGACGGTACAACTGGCCCAGCGAGTTGAGGTTGGTCAGGGACGCCAGAACACGGCGGGGCTTCAGTTTCTGGGTGGCGGTGTATTCCATCCGCGTCTCGGTCTGGGTGTAGGCCGAAGACCATGCGTCAAATGAGTTCAGCCCGCGCTTGGTCAGTTCGTCATACGCCAGATAGGACATGACGGTGTAGACCTCGACCAGCGAGTTGGACACCGGCGTGCCGGTGGCAAAGGCAACACCCCCATCACGGCGGCGCAGCCCGCGCACCTTCACATAGAGATCAAACGCCTTCTTGGAACCTTGCGGGTCGTTCATCCCGACCACACGCTCAGCAGCGGTCGAATATTCGAGGTTCTTGAACTCTTGGCTTTCATCGACCACGAGATAGTCGACACCCATATCCGTGAAATCAAAACCTACATCGTCACGGCTTCGCTCCAGCAGCGCCTTCAGCTGTTCGTCATACTTTTCGATGCGGTTGGCAATCTGCGTCAGCGTCCGCTTGCTCTCGCCCGACCGGCGCGCTTCATCGAGGCCAGATTTCAGGTCTGCCTTCTTCTCCTGAAGCAAGTTGCGCACGTCTTCTGGGTCATTCTCGATGTATCCCAGCGATGTATGCCCCACGATCACGGCGTCATAGTCGCCCGATGCGATGCGCGCGAACATGCGTTTCCGATTTTTCGCGGAAAAGTCGGCCGGAGTCGCAGCGAGAATGTTGGCCCCAGGATACAAGGCGTAGAAATCCGACGCCCATTGCATTACAAGGTGGTTCGGAACAACGATCATCGGCTTGCGGGACAGGCCCAACCGGCGGCGCTCCATGACGCCGGTGATCGCGGTGAACGTCTTGCCAGCGCCCACAACGTGATCCAGCAGCACCGATGGCGAAAGGATCATGCGCCATGCGCCATCCCGCTGCGTCCGACGCAGGTTGATGGTCGGGTTGGCCCCCACTGTCTTGAGGTATTTCACCCCGTCATAGGTCCGGTCGCGGTGGGTGTTCATCTTCTCGTTAAAGGCGTCGACCACGGCGGCGGCGCGGCCTTCGTCCGCATAGGCCCATTCCTCAAACACCTTTCCCATCCGCGCCACCAATGCGTTCGCGGATTTCGTCGCCTCATCGTCAACGTAGGACTTGGTGCCATCGCTGCGGCGGATCGTGATGCTCTTACCGCTCATGGCCGCGCGGAACAGTTGCACAACGTCCCTGTCAGGGTGACGGAATTGCAGCGAAAGGTCTGTGGATTGGGATGGGTTGCCAGAGATAGACACCTGACCCAGACTCGCCAGAATGTTCACCTTGGGGCCGGTCACACCCAGATCGCCAAGGAAATCCTCAAAAACCTCTGTAGGAATCCACTGCGCACGGATGCTGGGCGCAATGCGTTGCTGGCTCATAGGTTCAGGCTGCGCGGATTCCAGAGCCGCGACGTTGGCCTTCAGCCCGCGCGCCTTGGCCTCGGCCAGCTTGAATTTGACGTTGCCGGATAGGTAGGCTTCGGCGTCGACATAGGTGTCGGTTTCAGGATCAAAGAACAGCCGCGGATTGTCGCCCGTGGTCAGTTCATCAATCACGTCCTTGGTGGACTTGCCCACCAGCTTGCCCATGTAGGGCAGATCGACCCTGCCGCGCTCGGACAGAGAAACGCCCAAAGCGTCCTCGGCATTGTCGGCCTTCTCGATCATGCGGTGCGGGTAACTAACCCGCTTCAACAGCATCCCGTTTTTCTTGGCCGTAGCAGGCCGACGCGGGGCCGCAGGTAGGCCAGCCGCCGGATCGGCCTTCTGTGCGGGCACAGCAGGCTCGTATGCAGCTTCAAGCCCCATCTCCAAGCCGATGTCGCCTTGCATGACGTTCAGGTTCGCGGGGTCGGAAATCAGCCCATAGGTATCCACAAAGGCGTCATATGCCTTGTTCAGCGCCTTGCGGTTGGCTTCCATACTGCGCGTTGGCGCGTCGTTTCGCTCAAGGTCCAACTGCTTAAGGGACAACTCGCGCAGCCCCAGCAGCGCCTCGATCCGCGCCTTGCGGGCTTCGCCCAGGCGCTGCCGGTCGGTTGCGGCCTCAATGTGGCTCAGCGCCTCGTCCAGCGCGCCGGTCCACTCAAAGGTGTCACGGGCGGCCAATGCGTCCAGCACGGTATAAACACCCTCCTGCGCCTTGGTGGGCTTGGGCAGCTTCTGGCCTTTGGCGTTTGTGGCGATGGATGCGGCCTCTTTCACCGCATTGGCGGTGCCGCGCTCTGGGATACCACCCTTTGCAGTTTCGGCGCGCACAGCCCGGACCGCTTGCAGCATGTCATTCCACGCAGAGCCATCATCACCCCAGAAGGTGTCAGCGGTCAGCTCAACCTCTGCCGTGTTGCCGTGGCTGTCGTTCATTTCACGCCGGATCAACTTGCCATCCCGCACGGTCATGCCACCGATGCGCAGATTGGAGCCGGACAGGGACACGCTCACCGCATCCTCCAACGCAGTCTCACGGTCGCCCAGCGTGCCCGCCAGATCGGCAAAGCCATCCTCGATCACGGATTGGATGGCTTTGGTCAGATCGCGGCCATCGCTGTGAACCGTGTATTCACCTCCCTTTTTGCTGGCGCCATACATGGTGCCGTCCATTGCGGACCGACCCATGATATGCGTCGGGTGATCTTGGAAGTAGCGGTTCACCCTGATGCCGCCCAGATCGCCATCTGTGTCGAGCCATGCCGCTTTTGGATCGCTCTTTTCGTCGCTGCGCAGCTTTTGCAGGAAAACGATATCGGTTGTAACCTCAGTGCCTGCGTTGGCGGCAAAGGCATCGTTGGGCAGGCGCACCGCGCCCAAGAACTTGAACCGCTTCGCCAGTTCCGCGCGTCCCTCGGTGTCGGCGGTGTCAAGGAAACGGTGGGTCACCACCATTGCCATCACCCCGCCCTCGCGCAGATGAAGGCCCGATTTGGCAATCACATAGTTGTGGATTTTCATGCCGTCGAGGTCGGGGCGCTGCGCGTCCTTGGCGGTGTTCGATCCAAACGGCGGGTTGCCGATGGCAATATCAAACACGCCATCCGAAAAGTTAGCTTTCTGGAAAGGTGTGCCGTCCATGATCTTGGCTTCTGGATACAGATGCTTGGCAATCAGGCCGGTGATCGGGTCCATTTCGGCAGCGTACCAATCGGACCCAGCGGCCATATCAGCCGGTTGCAGACCCAAGAAGTTGCCGGTGCCCACGGTTGGCTCAAGAACGCGGCCCGACTTGAACCCGAAGTGGCGCATGGCCGACCACATCGCGTCCACCACTTCGCGGGCGGTGTAGTGCGCATTGCGCGTCGATAGAAATGCTTGTTCGTATTCCTCGGGTGTCAGCAGTTCGCGCAGCTGCGCGTTGGCGCGGCCAAACTGGTTTGTGCTGTCCTCGTTCTTGATATCGAAGGCACCACGCAGCCCGCCCCAGCCCACGTAGGCGGCGAGAACATCTTGTTCTTCAGCCGTCGCAAAACGGTTTTCCGCTTCCAGCTTTTTAGCAAGCTGGATTGCTGCAATGTTGGCTTTGATCTTCTGGCTGGGTGTGCCGCCGCCCAGCTTGAACTCCGGCTTGATGACATAGTTGCCCGCGCTCTCGCCTTGGCGCGTAATTGGCCGGTCGCCATCACGGGCACCGGCGGGGCTGTGGCTTAGGCTGGCGCTCTCAGGGCCATGCTGTTCCGCACGTCCACCCACGCCGTCTGACGATCCACCCCGACTGCCGCCAGTGACTGCATTTCCGCGTCGGCCAACATCGCCCGTGCCCGCGCCTGTTCCATCAGTTCCGCTGGCGTCCAATCCTTGATCGCCGTCTTCGCGTGAACCTTCCAATGGTTCAGGATTATCTGGGTCATTTCGTCCAGCGTCATTATCGGCATCCTCTGTCGTTGCATCCAATGTATCATTGGTGGCGGCTTTTTCAATCTCGGTGCGCAGGGCTTTGACCTCGGCCAGCACATCGGCGGCGCTGTCCATGCCCTCGATGCTCTCGCCGTTGAGGTCCATGTCGTCGCGCACCTGGTTGTAGGCGTTGCGTGCGTAGGGCTGCGCCTGCGCAAAGCTGATACCCAGATCGTCCATCATCGCCCGCAACAGGTCGCGGAACCGACGCGCACCGGCTTTGATGTAGATCCCGCCCATCTCTGCGGCGATTGCGACCATTTCAGGATCAAGGCCCGCGTTCAGTTGGGTCTTGAACTTGTCGCGCATCTTGGCGCGCAGTTCGGCCAGACGGTCCTGTTCCTCCATCGTCAGCTTGGACGTGTCGTCGGCCCGCTTGCCTTCAAACAGAGGCTTGGGTGCTTTCGGTTCGGCTTTCTGGCTTTCTGGCTTGCTGGCTGGCTTTGGCTCGGCCTCCCCTGCCCCGTCCTTCTTGCCCTTGCCAAACAGATGATCGAGGTCCGCGTCATGGTCCGCGCGCAGCTTGGCCGATACCGGCGATGCGGTGTCCCCGTGAGTGATCCACTTCTTGAGGTCTTTGACGGTCATTTCCTTGACGCCGCCAATGCGCGCGGCACCTTTGCCATCGCTGAACCCTGCGACATAGGTTGCCTGCGCCTCGGCGCGCGCGCGCGCGCCCAGCATGACCTTGTGTTCGTCAAACTTGCCGGTTTCCGCGTCCACTTGGTCGATCACCAGAACATAGTCGCTGTCCGGGTGGTCCCCCATGTAGATGTCCACATGATCGCCATCCGCGCCTGTGGTGCCTTTGATCCGCCCATAGTGCGCGGGCATGGTGACGGACCATTCGGTGCCGTCAGGGCCGGTGCCAGAGCGTTCAGACCCCTTCGCATTTTCAAGCGAGATATTCAGGCCATTCCACGCGATGTGACCCATCTTGTAGTTTTCGGCTTCCTTCTGCGCGTCGGTCGGGTTCGGGTCTGCTTCTTTTGCGGCCTTGTCGATTTCTGCGGCTGTCGGATTGCTGGCTTGCTGGCTTTTCAGCTTTTCAGCCGCAGCGCGCCGGTCGATCAGCCATTGCGCGAAGTCCACACCCACGACGCTGCCCAGCACGGACGGCTTGTAGAAAGAGCCTGTTTTGTCCACCAACTTGCGGGATTTGCCGCCGCCCTCAATGGTGCCCCCCCGTTCATCGACAATGTGGTAGATCATTTCTTGGGGGTTGGTCGGCCACATATCCCCGCTGAAACCCACTGTGTTGGTCATGCGGGCGATGTTCGCGTTGTTGCGCGATTTCTTCTTCACATCGAGGTATTCGTCCCACGCGGCGCGCGCCTCGGCGCGTTTCGCCTGGGCGGCTTTGTCTTTCTCGGCCAGCTTGTCAGAAAATGCCTTCTTGCGCGCAGTTTCGGCCCGCCCTTCCTCGGTCATGGAATATGCGGCGCGCTCGATATCCTGTTCGAGCATTTCAGCGTCGAGGAAGTATTCCTTCACCTTTCCGGTTTCTTTGATCGTCCGCTTGATCTGAAACGCGTCTTCCTTGTCGTCCCAGCGCAGCACTTCAAAGTTGGCTTCGTCTGTCTCGAACTTATCGCCCACCTGCGGCCCTGTGTTCACCTTTGCCGGATCAGGGTCAGGGAGTTTCGGGACAGGGCCACCATCCTTGCCCAACCGTTTCGATATCACGTCCAGCACAGCATCGAACGCCTTGCCGATCCCAGCGCGGCGCAACTCGCTGGTGGTCGGGTAAGCACCGCCCAGCTGGTCAATGTTGGCGAGATAGTCATTGACCATGCCACGCGCTTCTAGGCGGTCGACTACGATCTTCTCGAACCCGCGTGCGGCAAGTTCAATCGTGGTGGCGAAGTAGGGCTTGGAGCGTGCGCCATCTGCCTTTGCTGAACGCTTGTACCAATCACCGCTGCGCATGGCGCGCTTGAGTTCCTTGAACGCCGCCCATTCCTCGTTGGAAAGGGCACCGGAGTTGCGATAGCGGTCGGTGGCATATTCGTTGCGCGTGCCGCGCTTGGTGATCCCCGTGGCAGCCGCCGTGGTGGCGCTGTCCTCGGCGTCCACCTTGGCAAAGTGGTTATCAACGGCGTGAAACCATTCGTGCGCCAGCGAACCGGCCCCCATCGTCTTGGTCAGGTTGATCGCCACATAGGAAGGCTCGTAGTGCGCCATAGCACGGCCCCCGCGTCCGCGCGAACCAAACCCCAGCCCAAGTTCACCGTCGAGCGACAGGGTTTTGGGTGACACATCGAGGATGCCCGCAAGGTCCATGAAAGCGTCGTAGGCGTCGTTCAGGGCCTGCTGGCGGTCCTTGCCGTCCAGCCAGTTGCCAAATTCCACCCCTTTGAACCCGAAGGTGTCGGTGAACATCTTCGGTGTGGCCTTGCCCTTGCGGTGTGCGGGGCCGGTGCGGTCGCGGTTCGGCCCGCCCCGCTCATTCAAACCGTCGCGCAAGTCCTCGGCGTCTGCCAGAAGGCTTTCCCTGTTCTCGTTCAGGTACTCGCGCGCCTCCTTAAATGATGTGAACCCGTCGATCAGTTCCACCACGTCGCTGACTTTGAAGCCGATGAAATGGTTCTTGCTGCCGCGCTTGCGCCAGGTCTTGAGTTCCACCGGCTTGCGGGTGCGCCCACCGTTTGCGCCTTCCTCGGCGCGGCGCTTGGCCTCTGCCTCGATGTAGCCCCGCAGCACGGGCGCAATGCCGTCGAGATCGGCCACCCTCGTCGTCTCGCGGCGGTGCCGCCACTTGGAGCCGTGCATGTTGATAACGGCATATTCGGGTGTGATGCCGTCGCCCACCGAGGTCGAAGAAATCACGCCCGAAGTCCCTCGGTCGATCACGTCGATTTCAGCACGGGCGGCTTCGGCCATCATATCGGCCGGCAGTTCTGCCACGCCAGAGATCAGGGCCGCATGGCCCGGTGTGCGCCAGCCCATACCGTCTGTGTATGCTTCAAACACACCCTCGAACGTAGCTGCGCCGTCGATCAGCGCAGCGGTGCGGTCAATAGCGGGCTGCACTTGGGTGGTCGCCCAATCGCGCACCTTCCAGCCTACCACGGGCTTGCGCTCGATCTTCGCGCGCATGACGGCAATCAGGGCCAGCTTTTCCTTGGACACACCCAGCGCCTCAAGGGCGGCATAGTCAGGGTGCGGGAACGATTCCGACAACGGCATGGAGCCGATATTCTTCTCGGCTTTCAGTTCGTCGCGGTAGCGCGCGGCCTTGTCCTTGCGGGCACCGCCGATCTTCTCGCCAAAATCCTCCATCTTCGGCACGCGCGGGGCACGGGTGGCTTTCTGGCTTTCTGGCTTGCTGGCTTTCTCGTCGGGTTCATCCTTCGCCAGTTCAATTGCTGCAAGCTCGTACCCGTCAGCTGCCGGTGCAGTGGTCAGTTGCCACAGCTTGCCATCGCGCATGAACACGCCGCGCAAATAGCCGTCTTTGAATTCGCCTTTCGCGTCTTTCCGCCCGTGATGCACTTTCAGACCATAGCGGCCATCATCCGCGTTCTCGGCCACTTCGCCCGCTCGGAATGTGAAACCTTGCGAGGTGAACAACGTCCCTTCCGGCATGGCTTTGCGGGCTGCATCCCGCTCTGCCTTTGTGATGAGGCCACCGATGGAATCGAGGATTGGGGCGGCAGTGCCAGGAGCAAGCGGCAGGATCGCGCCATCCTTGAGGCCACCCTTCGGGGTGTCGGGCGGCGTGTCGTCCTTCTTGGCCTTGCGCGCCTCGCCATAGGCTTTCAGTTCCGCCTCGAATTCAGGTGTGGGCACCAGCCATTGCCCACGGTTGCGCAACTTGCCGCGCTCGATCAGCTTGGTTTTGACCCAAAGAAGTTCTGCGTTTGTGTATGGCGCAAGCCCTGTCTTGGCATAGCCTTCCGTGTTCGAGCCAACCATCGAGAACTCTGGGCCTTGCGCTGTGTTGCCAAGGAACGCAGCCCCTTTGAGCAATTCATCCACGCGGGCATCAGATGGCTCGGGCGTGCCGGTCTCGGCCAAGGCGGCACGGGCGGCAGGCGCTTTCATCTTGCCGAATTCCAACCCCATCAGAACCGTGTGCAGGGCACTATTGATTTGCTCGGGTGTCTTGCCCGCATCGCTCACTTTTGGAGCATCTGACTTTTCAGCTTGCTGGCTTTCTGGCTTGCTGCCGGTGTTTGACGCCAGTTCAGAAAACCCGCGTTCGCCCAGCGCCGCGTCAATGCGCTCGATCATTCCGGCGCGGTCGGTCCACGGCAGATTGTCCTTTTCGCGGTCCATGCCCAGCGCCTTTGCGGCGTGACGTGTCCGAGCGATGTTCTTCCACCATTCGGCTTGCAGGGCGGGTGCTTCGGCGCGATCCGCTGGTTTGGGCTGCGCGCCAGCGTCGACGGCTTCTTTCAGTTCAGGCGCATCCGGCAGGTCAGCCGTTTTAGCCAGGTCATTATCCTGTGAAGCTGTTTCAAGCGCGCTGGCTTGGTCGTTCACGAATTGCACCATGCTGTCTACAGCATCGTCCGCAAACACATCACGCAATGCGCCTTCCATATCATCAAGCGCGTTCATGGCGCGCTGCGCGTTGGCGCGGGCGATATCTACCGCTTCTTCTGGGGTCGCATCGCGTTTCAGACCTTTGAAGGACGGCTTTTGCCCTGCTTCGATATCTTGGGCGACAGCTTCCCACTCGGCAGCTTCAAGCCGGTAGTCCAGCAATTCGGGCAATGTCTCGGTCAGGCTTGCGGCAACCTGCGTCGGGTCACGCAATTCCACATCACCACGACCGTTTTCCAGCAGGCCATTCAGCTTGCCAATGTCAGGGCTTGGAAAATGCGTCTCGAAATCCCACGGCCCCTGCGCCGACACTTTGACGGGGTTACCGGCGGCATCACGTCCAGCGCCTTCAATTGGCGCGGTGTACAGCTGAATGTCGGGCAGGGCAGGGGTGTCGGGCACATCCTGCGTCTGCGGGGCTGGTACGTCCTCAAAAAGCCCTTCGGGCGGTGGCGTCCTGAACGCACCGCTTCCCGGCACATTCGGTGTGTTTTGCGTGGCCTGTGTGTCAGGGTCAGGGCCGTTGTTGAGGAAATCGGCATCATCGAGCAAATCGTCGAACGCGTCGGCACCATCCTCTGCGGCCTTCTGCTCGTCCCGTGTCAGGCCGCGCATTTCGGCGGCACCTGTTTCAAAGTCCTCGCGCGGAACTTCGATCACGTCTTTGCCGATGCGCACATTGATCGTCGTTGCGGTCTCACCGACAAAGGTGCCCTCGAAGATTTCACCGTCACCGTTCACCAGTTCGACAGGCGCATTGGTGCCAATGTCGGGGAACATGGACGGGGCTGCGTTCTCAAGCGCACCCGACAATGACCCTTCGGGCGCAGCTGGGGCCACAAACGGGAGTTCCAGATATTTTGCCAGCGCGGCTGGGTTCTTCTGGTTGTCGGCCAAGAACTTGTATTCCGCACGGTCGGCAGCGGTCAAAAGCTGGCGCGGCACCTGCGTGCCATCGGCGGTGGTGAAGCCGTTCCCCTTGGCTTTGATTTCGGCCATGCGGATGATGGCGAGATCCGAAACCTGTGTGGGGGTCAGCGGCTGGTCCGGGTCCATATCACCGACAGAGGCGGTGCCTGCGGGTTTGGGGCCGGTCGGGGCAGGGCCATTGCCTGTGGGGCCGGTGCCCAGCGGCGCGTCTGGGGCGGGCAGGGCCAAAGGCTCGGCGGTCAGGTCGCTGTTGTCCTCGGCCACTGCGGGGCGGTCCAGTGCGCCCGTGACGGCACCAACAGGGCCACCACCCAGCGCGCCCAGCACGAAATCGCCAAAGGTGCCATCCGTCAACGATTGGCTGGTGCCAATGGCCGAATTGGTCCCGTAGCGCGTGGCAATGCCTTCAGCCGCTTCCTGCAAGCCTTCTTCCACACCAGACAGGGCAGCGGTGCCCACTGTGCGCGCGACGATCCCGCGCTTGGCGATGGCTGTTGCGCCACCCGTCAGGATTTTACCCGTCAATGCGCCACCAAAGGCGCTGATAGGGGCGGTGAGCATGGCAGAGGTGGTTTCTGCGGCGTCCAGCGTGGCCTCAAGGGCTTCTTCCTTGGACAGCCCGCGCGCAAGGGCTTCACGGTAGAACGCCGATTCACGTTCCAACGCAGATACACCGTCTTCGCCCACGTCTTCAGCGGCTTTGGTGACAAATTCGCGCGCCTGTTCGGCACCGGCACCGGCACCTTGCGCGCCGCCGATCAGAAGGCCACCACCACCACCCGTGGCAACACTCGCAGCAACGACAGGCAGGAACGAACCAAACACGTCACCGGCCAGCATCGCCATGCCGTAGGCTGACGGGTTGTCCCCCATTTTCCACGTAGACGGTTTGAACAGGTCGCCATCCGGCGAGGACGCGCGCATGGCCTCTTTCGCCTCGGCAGACACGCCGTCCTTCAGGGCGTCACCCCAGCCACGGACGCCATCGGCCAGCGCGGTCGCGCCTTTTGCCAGATAGCCGTCGCTCATGTTGCTGTCATAGCCGACCGTCTTGCCGGTTTCATCCTTGATGAACTTGCCGCCCATCGTCGGGAACACTGCTTCTTCCAGCACACGACCAGCGCCTTCGATGATCGAGCCAACTCCCGAAATGGCGCTACCGCTGGTCTGGCGGGCAATGTCACCTGTCACAGTGGTGCTTTGGGTGTTCGGCTTTGGCAGGTCGCCATAGATATCGGCGTCGATCTTGCGCGCGCGGTCCAGAACGGACGCGGCGGAATCGCCCATCTGTTCAGCTACGATATCCTCTACAGAGGCACCTTCACCCATGCGGCGTCCCATTGTCTGCGCGGCGGCTTCGGCAATGGCGAGTGCTTGGGTCGGGTCCGTTGCCCCTTTTGCCTCGGCCATCGCCATCAGGACGTTGACGGGGGCTTTTGTGCGGATGGCGATATCCTCGAACGCTTCAAGCGTTGCGAGGCCGTCATTCTTGGCTTGAGGGGGGGTCGCTGCACCTGGGCGGCGGATCGTGCGGCCCGTCAGGGCTGCCTCTTCTTGATCGAGTTGTTGGGTGTACGGATCAGACGCAAAGATATTGTTAGCCACAAGCGGACTCCATGAAGGAATGACGATGTTTGGCTAACGTATCTTACGCTCACGCCCGAAATTCGTAGCACCACGGGCGTGAGTTGGGCAAGGGGTTAGTAGCGCGGCACAACGCGATCTGCACCAACTTGCTGACTTGCTGGATTGTTGGCGGGTTGACCGGCTGGCGGGCTGACGGGGACATTGCCGCGATACTGCCCGTTACTGGAAAACCGCTGAACATAGGCCCACGCATGGGCAACCTGCTCGTCAATCGGCAACTGCGTGAAACCAATATCCTGCTTGCCCAGCAACTCGATTGCGTCGTTGATGCGCTTCTCGTCTGTCGCCGTGACCTTCAGCTGCTCTTTGCGGGCGAGGTCCAGCAAAGCGGCGCGGCGGTCCTCTGTGGCCTTGATGCGGGTCCAGCCGTGTTCAAACACCTGCTCCGGTGCCAGCATAGACACGCCCATCTGGTAGAGGTCTTCACTGCTGTCCAGTTGCTGCGTGAAAACCCGGCCGGATTTTGTATCTTTGAACGTGATCTGCGCGCCGGTGATGTTTCCGCCTGCATCACGCAAGATACCGGACTGTTTGCGCACCGCTTCATATCCATCATCGAAGTAGCCGCGTGCGTTGTACGCCTCGGTCAAGCTATCGAGGAACATATCATCATTGCCAATGCTGGCCGCAAACACCGCGTCGGCCCAACTGGACATAGCCTTTTTCGTCTCGGACTGCTGAATGAACGTCTGGAAGGCTGCGGCCTTCTCTGGCTCACCGGCGGCGAGATAAAACTCAACCATCTTGGGCGCGCCCACCTTGGCGTAGCGCGACATGATGTCCTCCGTTGCGCGGGCACCGCGCCGCTTCAACTCGGCCTTTGGCGCGGTGGCAAGCGGAAGGGTGCGGCCTCTGGTGACAACTTCGGCTGCGGCCTCGACGGAAGGCGGGGCAGGGGATTGCGCGGCTTGATCCACGGCGGCGTTCAGCGCGTCAGGCGCACCTGTCGCTGCGGCTTGGGCCGGTGTCGGGCCTGCGGTTGTTCCAGCCGCCATAGCGGCCCCCTGCGGCGCGGCAGGCGCGGCAGGCTGTTGCGGCGCGGCGGGCGATACACCGGCAGGCGCGGCAGACGGCTGCGGCGCGTCAGGCGCGGCAGAGGGCGGCTTGGGGGCCTGTCGGGGGGGCATCATGCGCGGACTATGGCCAAGGGGCACACGCGGCGCTGATGCGGGCGCTGTTGGCTCACGGTCTTCCTGTTGCAGACGCACCAGCTTTTCGTTGGCGCGGGACACCACACGTTGAGCCAAGCGGCGATCTTCTGGGGAAAGCGGCTGATTGGTTTGCGGATTGATACCCGTTTGCAGCGCCTTGGCCGCGATCTCTGCGGAGCGGGCTTGGCCAAAATCAAAACGGTCTGGGTTCTGGGCCGCGTATGCAGTGAACCGTGTCGCCGCGCTCTGGGATTGTGGCGCGGTGTCATTGCGAGGACCAGGTGCGGAAGGCTGGCTTGGGCGCTGCATGTCCGGTCCCGCCTGGGCGGGGCGCACAGAAGGCAAGCGCCGCCCTTGGCCCGCCGCATATTGCGCTTGGCCACTTGCGGTTTCTTGCGTCCGCGCCATCTCGATGTTGCCAGCGGAAACGGCAGGGCCGGTGTTGTCGGGCAATGCGTTCGGGTTCTCGCGGCGCAGCTGCATGGTGGCCGCGTCCACAACGCCCTGCAACTGCCGTTGCTCATATGCGTTCAGTGCCTGCCCTGTCTGCGGGTTCACACCGGCCATCAAGGCGGCTTCGGCGCGATCTGCTTCCATCGCCAATTGCGGCGTTACCGTGCTGCTGCCGATCTGTGCAATGGCGTCCTGAAACCGGCGACTGCCACGGCCAGAGTCGTCACGTTCCGGCAGGGCAGGCAAAGGTGTGGGCGCAACCGTGTCCGGGCGAGACACTTGGCGTGCGCGGGGGGCAACTGGTGCATCGTCCACAGGAGGGGGCGCGGGCGACGTAGGACCGCCCACCGCAGGGGCAGAGGACGTTGAAGGCGCAGGCGCGGCAGGCGGCGTGGGCGGGACATATGCGGCGGGCACAACCCTTTCCGGCAACTCGGCCATCAGGTCTGGTTGCTGGGGAACAGACGGTTCAGGCGGCATCTGCGGCGGGACAATCGGATTGCCTTGAACGCTGGGCATCCGCAAGACGGGGCCGGTTGTCTGTGACGGGTCTGTGTTCGGGAAACGCAGTTGCCGCCCGCTTGCAGGGGTCGGCGCCGGTTGCGCGGACGTGCCCGCAGGCGCGGGCGCTGTTTCCCCTGTTTCCTCGGCTTCCAGTGTCGCGGCGTAGGAGTCTTTGTACGCCTGACGCTCTGCATCTTCACGCTCGTAGGCGTCTCGCTGGCGGTCGCGCTGGATCTCAAGCCATTCCGCGTTGCTATCCTCGGTCGAGCGGCGACGGCGGCGATCCTCGGCGTTCTGCTCATCGAGCCGGTCAGTGCGGCTGCGCGCCCACTGGTCATGTTCTTGACGCCGCGTGCGGTCTTCGACCTCGCGTTTCTCCGCGCGGTCCTGACGGTCCCATGAGCGGCGCACCTGCGCGCCTTGCATCACGCCTTCAAGAAATGATCCCAAACCACTCATGCGGCTTCTCCCAACGAAAGTTTGTGTGTCCAATCCCACATCGGCTTGGATGCTGGCAGCTGACGGGCTGCGGGACGTGTTGCAGGGGCAGGTTCAGCCGCTGGGGCAGGGCGTCCGTACCGGCTGTAGCTGTCGTTATAGGTGGCGATGATATCGCCGTGGTTCGACCGGCTGCCAAAAGCAGCCCATGTGGGCGCAAGAGCGGTCAGGATCGAGGAATTGACGCCGCCGTTCTGCAAGGCTTCGTCCAAACTGCCACCCCGCGCAGCGCGGTAGCGATCCTGCGCAAGTTGCCATGCCCGATGATCCTGATTGTACCGGCTGAACTCGCCCCCGCCGGTGTCGTCCCAGGTTGTCGCCGTGAACTGGTATCGACCGGCGGCGCTGGATGGCCCCTCTGGCCCCTTCTCAAAGATGCGCGGATGCTGGCCGCTTTCCACATCGTAGGTCGCGCCGCCCTCTGGGCTGTATCGCACGTTGTAAGCGCCACCGGATTCCCGTGCGGAAATTGCGTTGAGAAAGGCGCGGGCATGGGGCGGCAGATCGTCGGCAACAGGATCATTCACCCGAACGGCGCGGCCCGTAGAAGTGCCGGCCGAATTGTTGCGGCGCACCTGACGCCCTGAACGCTGTGCAGGGATATCGCGCTGGGTGCCATAGTGGTCACCCGCCATCCCATACCCTTCGGTCTGGCGCGACTCCTGTTCATCCAGCTTCTTCTGCCGCTGGATATACCGGCCCCCATTTGCCAGACCGTTCAGGAACGCCGCCGCACCCGACATTATGCCACCTCGCGCATTTGGGGGCGGTCCGTGCCGCGCGCTTCGGAACTGATCGAGCGGGAGCGTTGCGGCTTACGGGTAGCGGCCTGCGTACCCGCAGCGTCCCTTGCCTTGGGGCTGATTTGACGGGAAAGCTGCGTGACGTTCTTGTCGAGTTCCTGCAACGCGCCCCACATGGTTCCCACCATGTCGACCACGGGGATACTCTTGCCGTCGCCATGTCCGGTGTTCTTCTGGAAGTCTTCGGCGTAGGGGCCAGTGTGCGATCCTTCGTCGGCCACACCCTTCTTGTACGTCCAATCCTCCACCGGCGTCTTGCGCACTGCCTTGAGCAGCGACCGTTTGACCTGACGCTTGTTCTCTTTGAGTTCCTTGCTTGAAAACAGCGCCATGCCTGCGATGTTCCCCAGCGCGCCGAACAGCGAACCGCTGGAGTTTTGGTTGGCCTGCCACTGTTGCATCTGCGCTTGGTGCTGCCCGAGCAGCATGTTGCCCTTCGATTGGTTCCCGTTCATGGCGGCAGAGAAACCCGAGGCTGTCGTGTTGTTGGACATGCCCAGAGATGTCGCGGGGTTCACGGCCATGCCACTGCCCAGATCGACGGCGGCAGCGCGCAGCTGACGGCCCTGTGCCTCGACCGACCGGCGGGCGGTGTTTGCCGCACCCGCTGCGGACAAGCCCGATTGCAGCGTCAGTTGGCGACCGGCATCAGCTGCACGGCCAGAGCGCGGATCAACGCCCATGCGCGCAAGATTGCGCCCGCTGGCTTCTTGGGCCATTGCGGTTTGCTGGCGAACATCGCTGACCGCTTCACGGGCCGCAGCGGCGCGCGCCTCTGGTGTGTCAAAGTTCTGTGCTTCTTCAATGAACTGGTCTTGCAGAGGCTCGAACGTGTTTTTGTACCGCTCACGGTCCTCAAGCGCCCAGGCTTCCGAGACTTTGGACTGTTCTTTTGCCCACGTGAGATAGTCCTCACCCAACTCTGCTGTGCGCAGAGCCGCAATGCCGACATTGGGATCAACGGATGGTGCTTTGCTCTTGCCCATTAGACACTCTCGAAGGTTGTTCGATCCAGCGACACTCTTGGGCAAGCATCCCCATCACAATAGCATCAGAACCGTCTTCCATGCCAGCCCGTTTAATGCCTTCAAATTTGAAACCCACCTTCAAACCAGTGATCGACACTTTTTCATTGTTCTGCGAAAACTGGAGCGTGACGCGCCGAACTTTCCGCACCAAGAACGGATAGCCGAAGATCACGGCCAAGGTCGCACGGGTGGCCCAGCGGCGCGTGTGGTCCGATGCGATGTGCATGTGGCAATCAAAGCCATAGAAGGCGTTGTAGGCCAGCACGGCGCGCAGGGGGTCGCTGGGTGCGTCAGCGTCCCGAATACCGAAAGCGTAGGTTTCGTCAGGCCATTTGTTGACCACGCCCGCCCGCTCGGCAGACCAACCGAGCAATTGGTATTGGTTTTCGTCCGTCACATAGAGCCGCATGGTCAGTACCCTTCCGCATAGAGGTCTGCCAGCAAGACAGGCGCACGATTCATGTCGCGCAGGTTCGTGTCCTCGTAGCCTTGCGCGTTGTCGCAGATGAATTGCGATTCACGATTGGCGAATTCGTACAACATCGAGTGGCGAAACTTCTTGCCCCGCGCCTCTTGGTCAGCACGGTCGAACAGGGCTTTGACAACGGCATCATTCCGAAATCCGCTTTCCTCGACCATACCCACGTTGATGTAGGTAAGCAGGCGCGCCTCGACATATTCAGGGTCTTTTCGGATCTGGGTGCAGAACATGCGCCCGGTCTGCAATCCGCGGGCCTTTACCGACAGGGTGAAGGCCAAAAGCGCGCCGTCTTCATCGTGAGCCGTGGTAAGGGTCGCCTCCTGAGCGCCAAGGTTGTGCAGAAGTGACATGGCATCCGGCATACTGTGGTCGTTCAGAACCACGGCCAGCACCGGCCATGTGCTGCGATAGTGCTTCAGGGGGCCGTGCATGATGGCAGGTGTTTCAAGAGGGGTGTGAGTGGTGGCTGTTTGACCTTGGGCCATGTCATTTGTCCTATTGGCTGGGCTATCAATGTGCGCCACGGTATAAGCAGATTTGCCAATTTTGAAACTTTTTCTTTGCCTTTTAGGCAAATTTGCCAATGTCAGGGCGAATTGTTTCTGGGCAGCGTCTTTCGCATGGGCATCAGGGCCAGTGAGTGTCGTCTGCGAAGTCCTCAACCGGCACTTCGGAGTTCTTCAGGGCGAGGGCCGCAAAGATGTGGTCGCTTTCGTGATTGGCCGCCGCTTCACCAAATGCGAAACAGGTCTGCGCGTCCATCGTCACAAGCGAATTGTCCTGCGCAATCCATGTGAACGGTTCAGAACCGCCGTGCCACGTCAGATCATCGACCACCGCGCCGTTCACCTGGGCGAAACCCGCAAGGGTGGCCGCGCCGGTGATCCGCGACTTGGAAACCGCATCATAATCAAAGCCCTTTCCCTCGAACTCGAACCCCGCAAAGATGCGCCGATCCCGTTCTTGGTTGATGCGCCGACGCACAATACTTTCCGACATTTCTTCGGTAAGCCCCAGAACCCCGCCAAAGGTCTGCACTTCCAGCGGTTCGATTTCTTGAGCGGTGCCTGCCTCGATCGCTTCCCGCACGGCTTGGCGCATTTCGTATTCGGACAGGATCATCTCTTGGGTGATCTGGTCTTGCGACTGCACCGCGATGATCCCCATCGCCGTCATGCGCGCGTCAGTGCTCTTTGCCGACAACGCGATGGCCAACAGGGTCAGACCATAGGGCCACGGATCATCCGTCCCGTATGTCTGGGTGAAATGCGCCTCCAGTACGGCGGGCGCGACAAGGTGAATGTTCAGTCGTTGCATTGGAATCCTCTCAGGTGATTGGGGGTTAGCTTGGAAGGTGCGAGACAGGCCATAGTTCGGTTGGGATAAGGCTCGTATCTATGCGGGCGGTCATTGAATACGGCGGATTGGCAGGCCATAGCGCCGATGTGCCGTGCTTGGACGTACCCGCATCTAGGGAAACCATTCTCACTTCGGTTGCTGATGCTCGATAGAGACCAACAGGCCGATCTTTTGGGAACGTGAAGGAGTTGCTTACGTTTGGGTCGGTCCAGTATATTTTTGGCAAGAGCAGCCATTCAGCGTCAGCCGCCACTGTGACCAGACCTTGCCCAGAAATCACATCGGCCAAAGCCACCACAGGTGCCTCGCTGTGCCAAGTTACGTTCCCCGCTTCGTCGTAGCTGATTGCGCCTACCGGATTTACGGGCAACCCGATTGGAGCCGAAACATCGCACTCCACAATTTCGATATTTTCACCAGACGAGGCGGACGTTTGGATCATCATGGTGTTGATGCCGTAGAAATCGACAGGACGCGCGACGACAACACCACCAACAGGCACCTTCACAAAGTGCATGGCCGTCGGGTTGAGTTCGTTCGGTTCGGAGTGCCTCGAATTGCGCGGCTTGTAGGGATAATACCAGTAGTGCGAGTAGTAGTTATATGTGTTCGAGTTGTTCAGGTCTCTATAGGAATAGAGGTTAGAATAATCTTCGTGATAGGGGATAATGTGCCGCTTGAAGGCGATCAGCGACGGGGCGCGGCTGTCAAAAAGTGTGGCCCCGGACTCGTTGAAAACTAAAACGCCTGTGCTCATTTGTCTGGTCTCGTCACTAGGGTGATGATGAAGGTGTCTGTGAAGTTTCCTGCGCCGTAGGTCGCAGGTGGTGCCCAGGACAGCATCTTGGTCGCATCGTCAAAGGTGACCACGGGGTAAAGGATATTGGTGCGCCCCATCTTCATTGAGGATGAAAGCAAGATGTAGCCGTTGGAGTTGGAAAACAGCGGGACGTGCTTCGATCCCGTTTTCGAGACCGTTTCGATGATATCAATCACCACAAGAAGCCGCGCGGTGCTGGAAATCATCTGCCCGTTTGATGAAAAGAACGACATGCCATATGCCATCAGATCAAATCCGAGATGTCGCCTGCGGCGAATGAAATCTGACCGTTTTCATAGTAACACCTCATTCCAGAATCCTTGATTTCGGTACGTTCGCCCGTTTCCGATGTTTTGAAGTGACCGATGGTTGCGCTGATGGCCGACAGCTCTGCCACGTCCATCTTCTCCGCCGTCACCGTTCCCGTGTAGATGCTGTTGCCGTCGATCAGGGTGGTGGCAGAAGACGACCACGCAGACGGAACAGTAACGGCCTCATGCGCCGCCTCGATCATCGGCGCATGGATATACACATCACTGGTGGCACCTGAAGAAGTCGGCCACTTCCGAAAATAAAGCTGGGCATACTCGGCGTTCGCGGGCGCTTGGACGAGCAAACTGTGCCTCGGCCAGTCATTCGGGTTAGCTGATGTTCCGACCGCGTTTGCCGTCACCATTGGACTGACTGTTTGCCCAGCCAGCGTGCCATCCGCCTTTCGGAACACCACGATGATCTGAACGCTGCACGCCACAACGGCCAGATATGAAGACGCCATGAGCCAATCACCCGCCTTCACAGGGATATGGCGGAAGTTCTGAACCCCGTTGACATCCTCGGCAACGGACAGGAAGTCGGCATATCCGCCCTGATCGTTGCCCGTTTGCTTCATCTGCATGACAGGGAAGTTTGCGCCCGAATAGGTCAGACCAGCTGGGCGCAACAGAACTTCTGTTTCGGCCCGAGATCCACCTGGACCACTCGGTCCGCTCCAATTGCGGAAACTCTGCCTGAAATCCGCATTTTGCAGCAGGTTCACGCCGCGACCGACAGACAGCTTGTCAGCTTGCAGAACACCTTTCGCAAAGATGTAATCGGCGGACAGGGTGATTGCGCTGCCGCTGCCGCTGGCATCGTCCCACGACGCGATTTCAAGTTCACCGACACCGCCGCCGGAACGGGCGCGCAGAACGAACACGGCGCTGGTGTTCCCCAGCATGTCGGCCATCGCCGTGCCGAAGTTGTCGACGCCTGCGATCTTGCCGTTGCCCGCCACGTTCAGTTCATTCAGCATCGCGCCCATGACTGTGCCATCAAGGCCATTGGCATCGAGCGCGAACAGGGAGGTGATGTTGCCTTGCAGTTCGAGAATGTCAGGCAGGTCCGTGGACTCGGCGGCCACTTCCACCCGAACCTGCGCGAATTCAGTGCCCAAGCCCGTTTTGCTGTCGTCGCCAAACAGGCCGATAAAATCGGTGCCGCCATTAGCCGGGGCCGGAACATCATAGTAGAACGAATACCACTGCCAGCCCCCCGTCAGGGCACCAGAAGACATTCCGCCGCTGTTGCCAACCTCGGCGGTCGAATATGAGATGCTGAAACTTGCGGCTGCGTTGCTGGCGGGCTGTCTCGCCAGGACTGATATCTTCACCCGTCGCGCAGCAAATTGCAGCGCCGCCAGTGTCGGGATTTCCAGACGGTAACCATTGGTAGTTGAGCCATAGTTTCGACCCGTGGTGCCATCCTCGCTGACAATCAAAGCCCCAGACTGCCCAAACACCGGCGCACTCTTTGCGACCGTTACAGCATCTCCGACTTGGCCCACATCAACATCATCCAGAACCCGCTGATAGACACTGCTTCCTTCTTCCAGTTTTGAGAGTTGCACACCGAGTTCGGTCTTCGCCGCAGCGATGGCCTCGTTTACCGCCACTTCGGTCAGATAGTTGGTCAGAAGGTCCGCAGATACTGAACTGATATCTTCGGCGTTCTCGGCAATCTGGGCTTGCAGGAGTGTCTGGACGGCGGCAATGGCTGCATCTACAGCCGTTTTCGTCAGATAGTTGGCCGTCAGATCAGCCGTGATCGAGCCAATCCCGTCCTCGTTCCCGTCAATCCGGGCTGAAAGTTCCGTCTGGACGGCGGCAATGGCCGCGTCTATCGCGGTCTTGGTCAGATAGTTAACGGCCAGATCAGCCGTGATCGAGCCAATCCCGTCCTCGTTCTCGTCGATCCGGGCTGCAAGTTCCGTCTGTACGAGGGCAATGGCGCTTTCCGTGTCAGCTTTGGTCAAATATTCGCTGGTCAGTGTTGCCGACACCTGCCCGATATCGTCTGCGTTGTCGTCGATCCCCGCCTGCAACAGCGTCCGCAAGGCCGCGATGGCTCCGTCCACACCCTCGCTGGTCAGGTATTGCGTCTCAAGGGTGGCCTTCACAGAGTCGGCTTTGGAAATCCCAGTGACCTCGCGCACAGCCAGCATGGAAATCTTGGCTGTTGCGTCCGAGTTGTTACCACCATTCACGCGATACTGCGGGCGAAATGCTGCCGCAGCGGCGTTCATATTAAGTCCGGCCGATCCAGCAGGGTAGGCAACGGAATTTGCACCCGCGACCAGCATAGTGAGATGGAAAACGCCATCTGCTACACTGACTTCAGGCAGCTTGAACTGGAAGTTGGTCGCCAGTGCGACGCCGGAACTGTCCCATGTGCTAATGCCCAGGTAGTGAAAGATCGGCCCCTTGGTGCCATCATTGGTGACGCGACCCTTGACCTCGATTTCATAGACGCGATCACTCTGGACCTCGACAACGCCTTTGGTTGCGACGTTCTTGTTTGTCGCGCTCAATTCGATGGCATTGGCCGACAGCGCCGCATCGTAGGCAATTGGGTAAGGGGTGTTGGTGGCTTGGGGCGCAAGCGTTCCGCTGACTTCCTGCCAGAACTGTGCGCCACCATTGAACCCGCTCGGCAGCAGGCCGGTGACTTGCTTGACGATAGAGGACACATCGACGCCCACCGCGTCTATGTCGGCGTCCACCCCGTCGAAGGCGTCAGACAGCTTTCCGACAAAGCCGTCAACAAGCGCGTCATGGTCATCACGCACCGCCTGCGCCTTCTCGTCCACCAACGCGGCTTCTTCTGCGACTTCTTCAGCCCGCGCCTTCGCCTCGATGATCCGGCTCAAGATCGTGCCATCCGATTCATCGGTCAGCTGGTAGGTGTTTTCCTCGGTCGCCTTCAGCGTTTCGGTCGCCAACACGCTTGTGGCGTAGATTTTCTTCCTGACAGGTTCGAGGTCACGCTTGCGCACGGCATGGAGTTCGGGGTTGCCGCGCAGCCCAGAGATGGTTTCGAGGGCTTCCAGCAGCCTGTTGTTGAAGTTTGACGCCATCTTGTTCATCGCAGGCTCGCCAGATCGGACAGAGAGGTCGCAATAGCTGCGGTGGTGATGGTGACCATGCCTTCAATCGCCACTTCCCAATGCTGGGACTTGAAGCCGGATGGCAGGCGCACAGGCTGGTTCAGCGTGGTGACAGTCGCCACGTTGTTCCCGTCAGCGATGATGGTGCAGCTGAACGCGCCGGTTGCCTCCCCCTCAAGATAGACCGCCGCGAACCCGATAGGAAAACCCACATCGAGGGGCGCCGACTTCCACGACAGGGACATACTCGCAGGGGCGTCATAATCGTCCCAATGGTACAATTTGTTGTCAGCCGATGCTTGGTAATAGAGGATCGAGGTGCGCAGGTCGTGATAGAACGACACCGGGGCAATGCCAGAGCGCAGGAAGAACGGCGTATCGCCCGACAGGTCGACAATCCCGCAGGTTTCGTCCCCGCTCGGCAGCGATCCGGTGAACCCGAACACATAGCGCCCCTTGTGCTGGGCTGCGAACATCGAGGCGGGGTCCATCTGGTGCCAGTGCTTCGGAGTGAACAGAGGCTTTGACACCACCTGCGCGCCGGTGCCGGTGATGGTGACAAGGCCATCGGTCGAGGCGTAGGCCGCCGCATAGCCTAGATCCACAATCGAGCGCGCAGAGACGCACGGCAGGTTTTCCTCGATGCGCTCAAGCTGGAAGGTATCGGGGTGACTGCCTTGCCCGCGATAGGGCGTTCCCTTGGTCATAACCGCCAGCTGCGACCCGAAGGCGGCAAGGCCCACAATGTCGTAGTCCACCAGCAGCCGGTACGCGCTTGGCCACGCTTGGGGCTGGTAGGGTTCACAGAACAGGATTTCGCGGTCTGTGTGCCCGACGAACATGCCGTTGGGCATGGAAATGACGCCGCGCAGATCGTCCGGTGGCGTGGTAAACGCCGTGGTTGCAATCACTTCGTTGATTTCGTTGAAATTGAGGTCGTGGCTGTAGGTCGTGGCAACATCTGCTTCTTCCACGAAAAACAGATCGGTCACGCCGGTCGCGGACGTGTTGGACCGATAGATGCGCATCTTGGTGATGGCGCGGCCAGCGGGCGGGGCAGGGATATCGGTCATATCGACAATAACCCCCTCGGACCATTCCAGAGCGTTGGACAGGGGCGACGGGGCGCTTTCCTCGCCAAAGCTGGTCACATAGGTCACCGCGTACAGGATCGTCTCTAGGGCGTCCTCGTCAGGGGCTGTGCGGTTGGCGATAGTGGGGGCTGTCGCGGGCGCGGGCAGGGCAAGTGGATAGTTGGTATCGTTCGCCCGCATACGCGGCACCCCGTCACCAAAGATATAGAGGCGGTCGGTCGCGGTCGGACCTGGCAGGACGGCCACTGTGCCGGCATATGCCAACCAAGTCGCGCCGTTGAGGTAGATCGTATCGCGGGGCGTCACCAGATCAGTGACAAAGGTGCTTGCATTGATCGGTTCAAGAGCGCCGGTTTCCATCCGGCAGTTGACGGCCAGTTGCGCATAGTCATCCGGCAACAGGCGCGCAGAGGCACGCGGCAATTCGCCTTTGAAGGTGGTGAACTGTTGCAGCAAGGCGTTGCCCTCTCTCGGATTAGAACTGGTGGGTTTTGGTGCGGCGGCGCGCGCGTTGCTGACCTTTGATGTGGGTTGCAAACTTGCGGTCACAGGCCGCTTCAAACCGGCCAGCAAAGTACATCGCCATCTTCGGGTTAGACCAAGGCGCGTCCTCGGCTGGCAGCGCCAGCAGCCGCGCCAGCGCGCCCTCCGCGATATTCTCGGCGGATTGGACAAAGATGTGTTCCGGCACCACGTTCATCTTGTCCTGCAACGGATCGAGCGGGTTGGTGCCGTACTCGGTGCCGCTGCGGGGCTTCAGGAACAAGGTCAGGCTCAGCGTGCCCTCTTGGAAGGGGATGATCGACACGCTGTTGTCGTTCATCTGGGTGATATACGCGGGCGTGCCCACGTTGTTGTCCGTGTTGAAGTCCTCGGTATCGAAGGCGCTGAACTGTGTCGGGGTCAGATCGACGGTCTTGTTGAAAAAAGCCGTCTCGATCTCATGCACGGTCGCATAGTCCGGGCACACGATGGCCTCGTTGTTCGCGCCAATGGGCGCTTCGACAATCTGCCGCCAGCAACGGGTGCGCTCACACCATTCAATCGCCGCCAGCCGCAAGTATTGCTCTACCAGCGGGCGGGGCGCGGTAGAGCAATGCGGCATGACTTGGGGCATGAAGTCAGTGAGCGGGCGGGTAGCCATCGCGGGTGCCCCTTATGAGGTCTGCGGGGTGGTTTTGAGTTGGGTGGATTGGTCCGAGGTCGTTTTCAGGCCGATGGCCTGCGCGAACAGGTTGTAGTGCGCCGTCGCCCGCTGTGCCTGTGACGGATCAGCGGAATCCTTGGTGTAGGCGCGGTAAACCACATAATCGGCCAGCGCGTTGCGGAAGATCGCAGGGGCATCCAGTTCGATAGCGTCATAGGACGCGATGTCCAGTGGCGCTGCGGGTGCATCGACCTCGACCGGCAGGATCGACACAACGGCCTCGACAACACCTGTCCCATCATTGCCTGGAATGACGTAGAAGGTGCGCGGATCGGCCATGTCCTGAACGAAGTGTTCCACCTGGACGGTATAGGGCAGCACAGCGGGGTTCTGCCATTCAGGCATGACGGAATCGAGGCTTCCGCGCTTTGTGACGGTGATTGCCTTGCCACCTGTGCGACCATCGGCAGAGCCAGAGAGGGTAACAAGGTTGCGCACCACACGCACCAACGAGATGTACGCATCATCGAGGGTTTGCACAGTGCCTTTTTCAAGGGCCAGTTCCACGGTCTTCGTGACCGCGTTGGGCTTGTGCAGCGCCAGCTCGCGCATGGCGTCATTCAGATACCAGAGCAGTTCCGGCAAGGTCCAGCGAACATAGCCAGCGTCCTGCAAGGTGATGTTAGCCCGTTTCAAGATGTCTGATGCTTTGATCGCCATGCTGGCTGGTCCTTATCGAAAGGTCTTGGGGAGGGTAGGAACGGGGCTTTTAGCCCGCGTTCGCCATTTCAAGGACGCGTTTTTTCAGCGTATCCTCTGTTGCGTTTGCCGGTGCCGCGCGACCGTTCAGCTTTTCGTAGTTGGCGCGCAGGGCAACCTCGTCCATCGCGTCAACGATTTCAGCGGTCAGTTCGCCGGTGGCCTCGGCGGGTGCGGCGGGTGCTGTCGGCTCTTGCAGGGTGACGGGCTTCTGCGCGCTGGCCTCGGCGGGCGCAACAGGCGTCGAGGGCACGTTGAAATCATCGGCTGTCAATGAGACCGTAGCGGTCTCTTCACCGGCTGTAATGGTCAAGCCGGTTGCCTCTGTGGTCAGGCCCGCGAAATCATCATCGGGTTCGCTGAGCGGCGGGGTTGTTTCGGTAAATCCGCGGTGCGCGATGGTCCGGGCGGGCAGGGCTTCAGTTGCGGTCTGGCTCTCATCGACGCGCGCGGGCGCATAGCCTTCGGTGATTGCAAGAAAGTGCTGGATGTGCGCGGGGTTCGCCACTTCATCGACGTGTTCACCATCCGGCTTGCGGGGCCGGAAATGGTAATCGACACCAGCGAGTTTGACCTTGGTGCCGTTCTTGCGTTCAATTTTGCTTGCGATAAGCATGTGTATCTTCTCCATTTGGGCTTGGATGAATGATTGGGGCAGGCCAACAGGCCCAACTCTCGGCCCGCCCCATCTTCCCGCCCCCCAAAAGGATCAAGGGTTGGAAGATACCGAACGCAGCGGCGGATAGGACCGCTGCGTCCAATCCGTTATGCGTAGTAGGTCAGAACCAGCGTGATCTTCTTGGCCGCCCCTGCCGCCACGTCGCCCGAGAGCGCCACACCGATGCCCGTGTTGCGGGGTTGGCGTGGGACGGCCAGACACGCTGCTGCACCGGCACTTGCGGTCGCGTTGTTGATATCGGCTGCGGACAGGAAATCAGGGCTGACTTCGCGGGTGTCGTCGTGCGAGTCGCCTTCCGCGCCAGACAGGAACCCAACATCAGCCGTGACAGCGCCGACGCCCGCACCGATGATATCAACGGAGTGCAGTTGTGTGCGTGCGGGGAAAGACCCCATTTCAATCACGTCAGTGGCAGAGGCATATGCGGCGTTGAAGGTGTGTTCATAAACCATTGCGGTCAGAACACCCGCGACGGCGGCGGTGGATGGTGCAATGCGGCGCTTGGCCGCTTCGGTTTGATGGATCGTCATGTGTTTGTCCTCACACAGATGGTTTCGGGTGGCGTGACGGGGTGCAGGGGCCGTTAAGCCCCTGCGTCAGATCATGCCGGTGCGTTCGGGTTTTTGGCTGCGCAATCGAGGGCCAGAACGCCGAAATCATAGCCGTTGAAGCGACACTTCTTTTCGCCGTAGATGAAACCGCCGGACACGGAAGGCTCGTTTTCATAGTCCTTCAGCAGTTCTTTCCAGATCATGCGGTTGCCCTTGGTGGTGCCATGCGCCAGCGCGGCAGCTTGGCGACCACAGAACAGGGACCGGCTCATCGAGACGTTGCCGCCCGCGCCCGCATCGTTCCAGCGAACGACGTTCTGGTGATCGTGCAGGATCACGCTGTCGATCATACCCAGACCGCCCTTGAACATCTTGTTGGCCTTGCCCTCGGCGGTGATCGCCGCCTTCTGCAAGTCGGCCCAGCCACCGGCACCGACTTCTTGGCGCAAGTTGTGGCTGTCGAACTTCGACATAATCAGGACAAAGTGATCCTGACCTTCGATGGTCAGGGGCACCATGTTGGTCAGTTCGGGATCAACGGCCTGCATCATCGAGGCGTAGACAGAGGCCCGCTCGATCATGTTGCGGCTCATCTTGTCGGACTCATCGAGCGTTGCCTTGGACACCGCGTCACCGCCGAACAGGACGTGCTTGGCGTCGGGTGGCAGCAAGGGGTTGTTCGCAAAGCCCTGCCAACCCTCGCGCATGGTGAAGCCTTCGTTCTGGCCGCGCCCGCCTGCCAGGGTGATGAAGTGCATCTCGTCGCGGAACTTGCCCCAGAACCGTTTCAGGTTGTCGGACGCGGTTTTGCGCAGATCGTGGGCTGTGCGCTTGCGGCTCATCTTGCCACCTGCAGACACGGCTTTCCGCACCTGGTCGATTTCCACCTTGTCGGTGAAGAATTTCAGGGCTTCCTCGGTGCCTTCGACACGATCATCGCCAAAGATCGGCTCACCGCGCAGGTGTGCCACCAGATCGAACGAGATTGTGTCGCCGGAATCGGCGTTCAGTTCGGTCTTTTCTTCGATGATGTTGTTGGTGCCGGTGCCGACAAAGCGTTTGTCGAAATATCCGTCCTTCTGGATATCGACGATCAGCTTGCTGGCGAAACGGTTGATGGCCTTGGGGTCGCCCCACGGGATAACTGTGCTGGACATAAGATATGTGCCTCGAACTAAAGCGTTGCTTTGGTCCACAGGTCACTTCTTGCGCACGCGGTGGGGTGATGATTGGTCAGACGTTAACCGCGTTCCCGCTTTTTGGCAATATGTCCAATTAAAAAACCGCCCCACATCGTTAAAGATGAAGGGCGGCAAGGTTTTGGCAGGTTTCGCAGTGTGAAGGGACTGCTTTATTTGGCTATTCTGCCAATACCGAGGGGGCAATGTCCAGCCCCTCTGTCGAAAACTGTCTGCCCACCTTCACTTCACCGGCCCGGATCAGCTGGACCGGCACGCCTTCTGCCTCCACCAGCATGTCGACACGGTTTGAGCGCGTCTTGCGGATCGTCAGCTTGATCCCACCCCCCAGAAACACCACGTCTTCATGGTTCAGGCGCAAGTTGATCTTCTTGAGCGATGCAAGCACGTCAGGCTCGACCGCAGGCGATGTGTCGTTAACGTCGATGGCATGAGACATGGGTTCGGTCCTTGGGGCTTCTCATTGGGCAGAGGCGTGGTTGCCGCCTCTGCCAGTGGGCGTTTAGATCAGGGGCGTTGCAAAACTTCTTCGAGAATATGATCCGGCAGCGAGGCCATCAGCCGTTCGCGGACGGCAAAATCTTCCTCGTTGTCGATGCGCGCGATGATCGCGTCGAACTGGCTTTGGTTCGGGTCGATGGTTTCAGACGGCAGATCAGCAAGCGTCGTGGGGCCAGACGGGCGCTCAGACGCTGGCTTTACCTTCAGCTTTTCATCTTCCGGCTTTGCGCCTGCCTTCTTGTCGTCGCCAGCTTTTTGGCTTTCTGGATTGCTGACTTGTTCAAGCGGTGCGCCAACAGCTTCCATTTGGGCCGAATAGGAGCGCAAGGCCGCAGCAAGGATCTCTTCATCGGTCGCCCCCATTTTGCTCATGCGCTGGTCAACAATGGCGAGCGCCTGATTGAACCCGTTGAAATGTTCCTCGTCTTGCAGGATCGGGTTCGCCTCCATGAACGCCGCCGACGCGGCTTCCCAAGAGTCGGTCGCAGGTTGGGTGGTCGCGCCCATCTGGAAAGACAGGTCTGACAGCCGCGATTGCGCGGCCAGCACCAGCGCGTTGTATTCTTCATCGGACAGGTCGCCGTTCTGGTACGCCTTCAGGTCGTCCATTTGCTTTTGCTGGGTCTGTTCCAGTTGCGATTGCAGGCTTGTGGCCTGCTGCACTGTCTGGTTCCGGCGTTCGGCCAGAGCGGCGCGCTCTGCGGCCTCAGCGGCGAGGCGGTCGGCCTCGGCCTGTGCATTGGCATCAGCGTCTTCTTCCGCAGCCCCGCCTTGTGCGCCGTCCGCTGCGCCTTCGCCTGCATCGTCAGCTTCATCTTCACGGTCGGCAAGATATGCTTCGCGCTCGGACGGGTGCAGCAATGCCAGGTCTTCATCGGACAGGTCGTCAGATGTGGTCACGGTCAGCGTGTCAGGCGCATCAGGGTTTGCCAATGTATTCAGCTGGTCGTCAATCGGGGTGTTGTCTTCGGGCGTAGCCATAGCGTTATGCTCCTTGTGGCATGGGTGCCGCCTGCGGCTGCATGGCGGCGGGTGGTTGTTGTGGTTGGGTGGCGCGGGCCATCAGTTCGTCTGCCAGAGGCGCAGCGCCGCGCTCTGCGAGCATCTGTGTCGCGGCGCGCAGTGCGGCCTCGATCTGTTGCAGGCGCTCTGTGGTGGTCGCGTTGGTGGTTTTCTCGACCTCTGCGCCCAGCTTCGCAGCCCTTGCCTGCTTCTCGGCGGCAGTGGCTTCCAAACCCGAAACCTCGGCCTCTGCGGCGCGCTGCTTCATCGCCGTTTCGGCTTGCTTCGCCTGCTCCGCAGCAATGACTGCCGGATCGTTGGGGTCTTCTTCGGCATCGGGGTCTTTTGCGCCGGTGATCGCACGGATGCGGTTCACAATCTCGTCTTTGGAGGGGATATCCATAGCATCCACAACGAGATCGAGCAGGATCATGACAACCTCGGGTGAAGCGGGGGCCACTTCGCGCAGGGTCTTCATCAGTTCTTCCAGACCGGCCTGCCGCATTGTGGTCTGCCAATCATCGTCCGAGATCAGGTAGTCAGCCTTGGTGCGCACAATGTCGTTTTCTGGCAGCCCGTCATTGACCGTGATGTATTCCGGCGTCCCCCGCGAGTTGGTGATGCGGAACATCTTTTCTTCGCTGAAATACTGCTCGGTCAGCGACAGTTCCTTTTCCCCGTGGATTTGCCGCGCCATGCGCAGGTTATCGAGGAAGTGGGTCACGGCCACGCTGCCTTGGTTCTGGCGCGCGACGATAGCCTTGCCGCTGGTGGCGTTGGTGGTGCGCCCCATCGCCTCGTCGGTGATACCCGACTGTTGTTGAATCATGTCGATGTCGCGGGACATGATGTCCATATGTGCGGACGCAAGATTGCGGTCCTGGTCGATCCGCAGTTCGTGCCCCTTCTTCTTGACGATCAGGGCGTCAGGGCGCGCAACTTCATCGGCCAGTTCGTCCAGGTCATCTACCGCGCCATCGTCCATGATGACCTTGGACGAGTTGAGGATATGCAGCGCCTTGGATGCGCGCTTGTTGATATCATTCTGCGCGTCGATCATCGAGCGGATCGCGCCGTAGGGCATCCCGTCACTACCCCGGCGGTTGCCCCAGATCGGCGTGAACGGATATTCGTTGTGGTTGTAGGGTGACATGCCTTCGTACAGCAGCCCTGCGTTGGTGAAGATCGCCACGCGCACCCGCATCCGCGTCCGGTTGACGATGGACACGTTGGGATCGTTGTTCAGCTGGTCGATATGGCCGTGGCTGAATGGATCGAACACGTCGCCGTTGAACTCACCGCCTTTGATGAACCGCGTGCGCTCTGGGGTCTTGTACCAGCACTCGATCAGGCGCACCCGTTCACGGGTGTAGCTGTTGACCTCGACACCGCCATCAAGCGACCAGTTGGCGTTGAGTTCCGCCTCGTCCATTGGTGTGTCCGACCAGCCGTCCATGATGCCGCCGGTGAGGTCCATGTTGCGGAACTTCGACTGTTCGAGGGCAGCAATGCGGTCTGGAAACATCGCCTTCGCCGTGTCGATATCGGACCACTTGGCCCGAAACACGTAGCGGGCATCAGCCAAGTCCAATTCGATAGACCGGCTGTCCCAGATCATGTTGCGCCACGTCTCGAACCGCGAATAGATTTGCTCACGGTTGCTTTCAGCGTCGTGCCCGCACTCAAGCCAGCCAATGCCCACCTTCACCGCGTCCGCGAAGGCGCGGGACATATGGTATTCCTCGCGGTTGGCATCGCTGATGTACTTCAGCAGCTGCGTTTTCCGCTCGGCCGGTTTTGCCCCGTCCTTCTTTCGGGCCAGCACCTTGAACTGCGCGCGCCCGCGCCGCTGGGTGCCCAGCAGCCAGTTGATCGAGGATGCGATGACATTGTAGACCAACGGCATCTGGCCGCGCGCTTCCAGCACGGCACGGTCCTTTGCATCCCATTGATCGCCATCATAGTACGCCTCGTCGCGCTGCATCTGGCGGCGCTGCTCGGCCTGAATGTAGATCTCCTGCGTGTAGTAGCTGAGCAACCGGCGGTGCAGGTTGGACTTGGTGTCGCTGTCCAGGCTGTGTGTCGGCTGAACGTCCGCTTCCTCGCGGGCAAACACATCGAGCGCGCTCATCTGAAAGCCGTCGCTGTGGAAGGTATGGTTCTCGACCATTGGGCGATGGTTTTCTGGGTTTGGCTCGTACATGGTGCGTTTGCTCCGGGGGAGTGGGGGGGGGATAGATCAGTTCAGGCGGCTGGTGGCTGGGTCGGGCACTTCCACGTTAGCGCCCTCGATTGCGACAGCGGCGGGTGTTGGGTGGACCGCTTCCAGTGAGAGCGCCCCGCCATAGTCTTCGGGCATATCTTCCAGATGACGGACCAACTCTGCTTCGGTGCTGACGGGCTGGGTTATTCCGATGCTGTCATAGTGAACGCGGGCCGCTGCGCGCATCAGGGCAGCGGCGGTTGTCAGTGGATTGCATTGCGTCGACATGGCCAAGCGTTCGGCAAAGGCGATGAAACACCCAGCGATTTCGTCGGGCATGGTCTGCGGATCGACCTTGAATGTCGTGGACACGTAGTGCGCCTCTGGATTGAAGGTGCCATCCTGAGCCAAGCAACTGATGCAACTGCACCCGTCTGGATCGCTCTCATCGTGGACGTGGTAGGTCGATGTATCGTTGTTCCATCTCTGGAAGATGGTCGGTTTGCGCGTGATGTCAGGATCAGGATCGGCCGGCACATCTTCAGCTGCTGGCGGCGCAGTCTGGACCAGTTTTGCGAATAGCGGGTCCGCTGTAATCGCGGTCAGGATCAGACTTGCGACATTACCTGAACCAATTTCCACATGATCTATGTCGACACAGAGTTCGACACGGACATCAGGAACCCGGATTTTGACGATAGCTTGCTGGACCTCTCTTTCGGTAGTCGGGTCCATGCGTGCATAAAACCGCACCGTTGCATCCACGTCCGAAAACAGTGACGGATCAGCTTCTTTCAAGAAGTCAACGACAGCCTGCGCGGCGATCATGGCGCGTTCCTGGCGCTCCACAGCACGTTTGATCTGTTTCACAGTGATTTCCATGGGTCTGGGCCTTTTCTTTCAGGGGGGGGATCAGTTGAGGCTGATGGTGACTTCTTCGACAGAGCCAGTGGACAGGCTCTGAACGGTGAACAGTGCTTCGGGCTGCGCCTCGCGGATCGGGGGCGGGGGCATCATAATCAGGTCGGACAGATAGTCCTCGATCAGCCCACGCACGCGCAGGGGCAGCCGCTTGGGGTCACCGGCGAGGTTCAGCTGCATACAGTAGTAGATGGCGTTCATCTGCTGCCATTCGTCGGACGATGGCGGCTTGCCAAACCCGTGATAGCCGACCATTTGCCGGTCGGAGTTGTGGGTGCGCGACCACTTCCACGCATCATTGCGGGCAATGACGCAGATGTTCAGGTTCTCGCCCGCGTCAGGCGCATAGGTTGGCACCAGCAACAGCACGGCATCAGGGTTATCGTCGTTGAAATTCCACGTCAGGATCACGGTGATATCGCCATGCTCACGCCGGAAGTGCTGAAAGTTGAAGTCGATCACGACTTCCTCGGTCTCCACGGTGGCCTGCGGCGCGTCTGGCCCCTGCGTAAAGGCTGTTTCGGGTGTCGGTGCGGGATGGTCGGTCATGCTGCCATGCCTCCTGTTCTGCTTCTGCTGGTGCGGGGTTTGTTGGTGCCGGTGAACTCGCCGGTTTCCATGACCTGCGCCCACGCGCCGAAGCTGTCCGCCGCCTCGGTCGCCATGTTCTTGAGGGGCGTGTCGGTGAAGGTGTTGGTGATGGTCGAATAGGCCTTCTGGTAGTTCGCCAGATGAACCAGACCCTCTTTGCAGCCTTCTTCGTCGAACCACGCCAACGGGAAGTGCTTGCGGGTGGCGTCGATGCGGTGCTGCACGGCCTCTACGCGGGGCACGGTGACAAAGTTGTAGGCCGGAGCCACCTCGCGCAGCATGTCGATGGGCGCGGCAACACGGTGTTCCTGCTGGCGCTTGTGTTCGGCGTCGTGGGGCACAAAATGCTTGCCAAACACCCAGCCGGTTTCCTGCAACCGCTCGATGTAGTGGCTGTACCCCTCAACCCAGCCCTCGATGTACTTCAGGAACCGGAATTGCTGCGCCACCTGCTGCATGAGCCAGATGCCCGTGCCATCGCCGCTGCCAATGTCCCAGAAGGTGTGGACGGGGATCGACGGGATATGCTCCAGCTTGCAGATGCGGCTCTGCACGCGCGCTGCTATAAGCTGCTTCGGGTAATATTTGCCCTCGGTGGACTGCTGCCAGCACTCAGACGGCTTGCTGGGGTGTTCGCGCCACATCTTCGCCTGGTCGCCGCTGAACGTCTTGTCGCGGGTGGCCACGTACCAAGCCCGCTGACGGTTGGTCAGCAGCGTGTTCATCTCGAACTCGATCAGGTCGAAATACTTGTGGTCTTCCTCGCTGATGGTGATGAAACGAGGGTCCATCGTGTAGTTGGGGTTGGTCCACCAAGCGTAGAAGAAGAATTTCCAGTCAGCGGGCGACAGGCGCGTGCCCAACTGCTTCTTTGCCTCCGCGTCGGTGCAAATCTTGTAGAACTCGCCGCTCTGGCCCTCGGCGGTCGATTCAATGAAGGCAATTCCGTTCTTGGGCACCGCAGGCAGTGACCCTGTGATGACTTCCTCGGCCTTTGCTGGGTATTTGGCAGCCAGCTTGCCCATTTCGGACACATGCAGGCGGTGGATGGTCCCAGATCGCATCGACATGGCGACACGGATTGACGAATTGTTGTGCCCGAACAGGTATTCGGTCTTGTTCTGCGTCTTCAGGGGCATGATCGCCCGCACAAAGTCGGGCAGGTTCTCGTAGGCGAACTGCACCTTGTCCCGAAAGATGGTCAGAACGTCCTCTTTCGAGTGGGCGATGATCCCGCAGCGGACGTTGGTGGTGAACAGCGCGTGGTCGAGCAGGTAAATGTCGATCACGGTCGTAAAGCCCAGCTGACGGGCTTTGAGGATCACATTGCGGTAGTGCAGGGCGTTGAGGAACTCGGTCTGCGGCCCGTTTGGCTTGAACGGCAGGATGAGCGACGGTTGCTGCGGCTCCCCCAGGGCGTTCGGCTTGGCGTCGTCGTCGCCTTTGACCATGATCTTATACATCTGGCCGCTGAACATGCGCCAACGCCAAGAGTTCATGCACATCAGGAACTCGGCTTCATTGGCAGGCACATACTCTGGGTCCACTGTGCGGGGCAGCGCAGCGTGGTCAGGCAGTTTGAGGGACACGCTCATGCCGTCACCCCTCGTCGTCCATGAGAGGGCCGCTCAGGGGCGCGTCAGGGCTTTGGATTTTTGTTACCCACGCCATCACGGCGCGAATGGCCTCTTCACCCTCGCCGCCCTTGTCGATGTACCCGAACACCTCGCCCACTTTGATGAGTGCGGGCAGCTTGGGATGCAGCGTGATCTCGGTCTTGCGCACGTCACGGGCGTCGTCGCCGCGACCTTCGACATAATCGTCCACGCGGAACTTCGAGATGGCCGCACGCTGGATGGGCGTGGCGTTGGCGATGTTCAGAATTGGGTCGCCGTCGCTGGTGAAGGTCAGGTAGTCGTCCATGTTCTGAAACGCGATGGCCGACATATGCGCGTCCCATCGGGCGCGGGTGACGCCCAGCTGTTCAGCCGCCTCGGCCTTCAACTCGGCAATGCGCTCGATAATGTCATGTTTTTTGAGCAACGTACTGGCGTGCTGGCGGGCACTTTTGGCAGAATAGCCAATAGCGACAGCCGCCGCAGTGGCGTTGCTGGACAGGGCGAACTCCCTGCAAAATAACTCGTGTTTGGCGTTTTTCAGTATTGGCATGAGGTCTTCCGCTATCCTCTGCCATTGTGAATTTAGCTTATTTTCCAGTCAATTATGCGATTAACGCAATGTAATGGACAATCTGCCAATAATTCTATTCAGCGCAAACAGGCCCATCACACCCACGGTTCGGAAAATTTAATGCGGAAAACCCGCAAAGAAGTGTTGCCAGAATTGGACAATCTGCTAATTCTGTTTGCAGGCACTGACGCCGCAAAACTGAAGGGAACTGAAAATGGCTGAGACGAACACGACACCCCTGACAATCGGCCTAACGCCGACCTGGACTGAAGCCGCACGCATCATCTGCGCTGTGATGGAGAACGGAACGCCCGAAGGAAAAGCTATGGCGCGCGACCAGATCATGCACATGGGCGCAATCATTGACGACCTGAACCACGGGGCTGAATTGGTTCGTAAGGCGGTGGCCCAATGAACAACGTCACCCTGATGTCCCCGACAAAATACACCGTCCTGAACATTGGCGACCACAGCCCGTGGGGCGAAATTGAAACGGTCACCTACCTGATGGATGGCGTCACCGAAGTTCAAACGGCCAGCCACGGCGGCGTCCACGTCGATCCCCAGCTGCTCTACCGCGTTCCGATCCGCTGGCGCCTATCCCGCGTCAAGCCACAGGCCAGCGAGACATGCCCGTGGTTCGAGGAAGATATGGATTGGGTCATGGTCGCGAAGGTTTTCCCCGCAGCGTTCCGCGTCGAGGAGCGCCGTACCGCCCGCGACCTGTTCCGCGATTTTGTGCGGCTGAAAACGTTCAAGGTGGCGATGTGACCTGCGTTTTCAATCAACTGATGGACGCCGACCTGCCGCGCGCCGCCGACGACTCGCTGCCGGTTCATCCTGTCACTCAAGCGTTCTACATGCCGCAGATCGACATGCCCGTCGATGAACACCCCCGCGATATGGAGTTCATCTACAAAAGCCTCGGCATCCCCAAGGGAAGGTTTTGACAGGGCGCATCGCCAGCGGGCCGTGACCGGCCCGCTGCACCATGCGCCTTGCATGATCCCAAAGGAGAAAATTTATGAAGTTCAACCCAAGCGTCACCGCCGCAGTCGAGGAACAGTTAGAGGGTGAGGGGGCCGTTAAGGCCATCAAAGAATTGGCCGAGTCGCTGGCTGCAAACCAGTTCGGGGCGGATCACGTCGATAAGATGGGGGCTGCGGCTCTTTGTTTGAGCGCGGGTTCGCAGTTGCTTCTGGACGCAGTGAGAGCCTCGCATCCAGATGCAAAAAGCCGCGAAAGCCTTGACCATTTAGCGTTCATGGTCGGGCTTGGCCCCCTGATGATGAAGCACAAATTAGGGGCTGCGGTGAATGCGCGCAAAGCAGAGTTCGACCTCAAATGAAACGGCCGGCACTCAAAACCAAATACAAAGGCATCCCGCCGTCCGCTACAAACGTCCGCACGCTGGCCGACGCCTTTGCCGCCGAGGTCCGCGCCCAATTGGGTGCGGATCTAGCCGTAGCCATCGAGCGCAACCGTTCCGAAGAACGAACAGACTGTGCGATCACCGATTTTTGCAGGCCCAAGCAACTCATGGATGCGGCGTGGTCGCAGGCGTTCGGGCGCATGTTCGTCAATGCGCCGTCCTACGGCGAACGCAAGTTGCGCGCCGAAGCGTGGGAAACCGCGCGCAGAAACGATTATTGGATCGGAAGGGGCTGACATGATCGTGGTCGAGAAGAAGATAGGCCAGCTGGTGCCGCTTAGCAAAACCGTCGAGGCAATCTCTCATTGCAACCAGTTGGAGAAGGCGATCACCCGCATGGGTGACGCCATCGGTGCCAGCGAGGCCGCTCGGGCGCGGCTGTGCCTGCTTTGGCATGACCTCGACCAAGCAACATGGTACAACCTGTCAGCCCGTCAGAGGGCAATTCGCCTTGCTGACTATGCCTCGGTGGCAATTCTGAAAACTGTGAAAGGGCAGGAATGAACTTTGAGACTTTCCCGACGCGGCTTTCCATGATGGCGCAGGCGATGGTTGTCCGCGCGGTGCGCAAAGAAGCAGTAGATCAGGGTCGCCCCGCGCTGCGAGGGGCGGCTCTGGTGTCGTTGCGCCGCGCTGTCGCCGCTGGATCGTATGACAGCCACCCCGCAGCTGATGCTTACCGCTCGGAGCGCCGCAGGATTTCACGATTGAAGATCGAGGATATGCCGCCCGCGCCCGAAGACGTTTGGTTGCTGGTTGAGACAATCTCTCAGGCCAACGGGATCATCGGGCAGGCAGGGGCGTGGGCCAAGATCGGCGTCAGCGAGAACCGAGGCCGCGAATATCTTACCCGCGCGTCAGGCAGCGTTGATTGGCCTGTCTGGTTCGCGTTGCGGCACACGGCGCTCGGAAAATAGGCGCGGCGACAGTTTGAGAGACATGAAAAGGTGGCACTATGCCGCCTTTTTTTGTGGGCGCATCCCCCACTCGATCAGTGCGGCCTCTGCTTCCTCTATCGAATGGCAGATAGCGACAGGTGCACCGGCCTTGGTCAGCTTGGCGTGACACTGCGGCTGTTCGCCGGTGAGCCCTTTGCCTTCTGGCTTGACCTCGATGAAGTAAATCCGGCCACGCCAGACAATTTCCAGATCGGGCCAGCCTTTTTCCGTTCCCATCGAGGTTGCCTTGGCCACCTGGCGCGCGGCTTCCTCGCCAGCCATGTCCAACTCGTTCGGAGAATGATGAACAGCCGCATCTTTGGGCAGTTTCCACAGCAAAAAGTTGTAGATCGAGCGATGCAGCGGCAATTCTACGCTGCGGCGGCGGCGGGGCCGAATGGTTTTGTTAACCAATGTCACGCAATATAACTTTTCATGCTATATTGTTCGCGAAATACCGCCGCTAACTTAGGGGAACGATGGTTTATGTCCATGAAGGTACTTGGTTTTTGCAATGTCAGTGGATACTTAAATTACTTCTCACTACGCGATCCAACAGGGTTTTCCCGCATGTACTTTTCCACCCTCTCAAGATCGTCCCGAAAGCGATCCAGGCGGCGCTGCATACGGGATAAAAACTTGGTGTTCCGTGTAGCGGCTTGCGAAATTGTTGAGGGTTTTCGGCCAGATGACTTACAATATGCCAGGATGGCATCCAAGCGAGACTCTATAGCTAACTGTTTTTTAGACACAATTTTTCAAGCCTCGGTAAATTAGCGAAATCAGCACCATCAAGGGACACTAAAATGGAAGAAAAGCCAATCGAAAATGGCATCGACATATTCAGAGCCAATGTTGAGGCCCGGATGGAAGACCTTGGCTTGAACAAGATGCAACTGGCGCAGGGCGCAGGCGTGCCACCGGATAAGCTGTATAAATTCTTTCAGCGGAAAGGCCGCAGCTTTGACGCGGTTGAGGCAGGCAAAGTCGCGGCCTATTTAGGCACTACGGTGGATATCCTTCTTGGCAAACATAACCCGAAGGCTATGCGCACAATGGCGTTGCTCGATCAACTTGGCGATCTGGAGCAAGAAATTGTGCTACGCCAGATAGAAGCACTCGCCGTTCGGCGGCAGGACTAGCCAAAGCACGCTCGACCAATCGTTGCAATTTATGGTGGTCCTCGTCCGAGAGTTGAGCGAGGGCCACAGCCCTGCGGGTGCGGTGATTGTCACACTTTTGCAAATTCATTCCCCTAAAATTCCGTGAGCATCGCCATATTTCAGGAGATTCGCGCCACCCGTCAAGGGAGAAACATGGCGACATTGTGACCGTATCGGGCGTCGATTCGGGTGCCCTATGTCATTTCTCTAAGCCTGCGCACGGCTGGCGTTGGAAAATTTGCCAGCGACGGCTCGATGCCGACACGCATCCCTTCTTCTTCTTCTAATACTTCAACATTCGCGCCCCGCAACCTTTTGAAAAAAAAGGAATATCAGCCTTAACTATAAGAAATTGGGCGAACCTCTATAAGAAATTGGGCGAATTTTCGTTCCTAACTATAAGAAATTGGGCGAACAACTATAAGAAATTGGGCGAAGTCTGGGGCGCTCTGAAATCCAACTATAAGAAATTGGGCGAACCGATTTGGACACTTGGCAAATCGTCCATTTTACGTTGTGAAAGGACTCGAAAATTGTATTCTTTGCCAAAGCAGAAAAAGCAGGTAGCCCAACATGCCGAACCGAGTCGCAATTTCTTATAGTTCCGAGGGAGAGAAGCCCCAGGCCAAACCCAGACGGCTGCCATTGCCGACGCTGCGCCTGACGCAGAACGATGGGGAAATGCTCAAACCGAGGGAACTGATCGAAGTTCACGGGGCGGAGTCTTTGACGCTGACTGACCGGCGTGTCTACAACCGGCTGATCCGCAACGCGCACGGCCCCGCGCTGGGTATGGCGGGTTCGCAATTCGAGATGCGGTTGGCAGACCTTCGGATGAACCACCGGAGCAACGACCGATTGGGCGAAACGCTGCGGCGGCTGATGCGCACGCTGGTTGTGATAAAACACAAAGACGGGTCGACCTCTCAAGTTGCGCTGCTTGGCCCGAATAACTTCGACAGCCCGCGCCGAGTAGAGGGGCGGCTGGTCTACGAGATATGGCCCAGATTGGCGGAAGTCCTCAACGAAAGCATGGTGTTTGCCAAACTGCAAACCGAGGTCATGGACAGCTTTAACAGCAGCTACGCCTACGCGCTCTACGAGGCGGTTGCGCTGCGGTCACGGCTGATCCACATGCGTTCAGAGCGCATCGACCTGAAGGCGCTGCGATCACAGTTCTTGGGCGTAGGGGAAAACAAGCTGAAAACCTTTGGCGCATTGCGTCAAACCGCTCTTGATCCGGCTCTCAAAGAGATCAACGAACTCGCGCCGTTCCATGTGGAGTTCAACCCGATCCGGTCAGGCCGGAAGATTGTCGGTGTGCATCTGTTCTGGCGGGACAAGACAACCGCCGAGTTGAAACAGCAGTACGAGGCCATCAAGCGCCGCGCCGGTGCACAGCGCACCATGTTCGAGGTTCTTGATTGCTAACAATCTGAAAATCTAGCTTGTTGGCTTTCTGTGCGGGCGGTACTGTTCAGCATCAAACCGAACAGGAGACCACCATGTCCATCATTTCAGTCGTCGGCCAAAAGGGCGGGGTCGGAAAATCGACCATCTCGCGCCTGGTCGCCGCCGCCGCCGTGAAGTCAGGGCGCACCGTGCGCATCTGTGACCTCGACCCCAGCCAAGGCACCACAACACAATGGCAGCTGCGCCGCGACAAGTTCGAGGTAGACCCCGAAATCCCCGTCGAGAAGTGCCGCACGGTCGAAGCGGCACTCCGCCGCCAGAAAGACACCGATATACTGGTTCTTGATGGCCCGGCCTTTGCCGACCGGCTGACACTGGCGATGGCGAAAGCCGCCGACCTGACCATCCTGCCAACCGGATATAGCGTTGACGACCTGACACCCCAGATCGAGGCCGCATATGACCTTGAGGCAAAGGGAATTGACGCGGGCAAGATACGTCTGGTGTTCTGCCGTGCGCGGGGATCGAAGAATGAAGACGCGCAGGCGCGGCGGTTCATCAAGCCCACGGGCCTGATTGTTCTCGAAAACGCCCTGCGTGAACTCCCCAGCATCCGCCAAGCCCACAACACCGGACGCGCGGCTAATGAAACCGGCTTTCCGTCCGTAGACGCTGACGCCCAGCGCCTCGCGGATGAAATCTTGAGCCTGCTTTGATCGAGAGAGGATTATCTTAATGGCTAAGAAATCTATCGGGCTGGACACGCCCCCAGAACGCCCAACACATCAGGGTGGTAACAAGCTGGATGCCCAGCGCATCGAGAATGAACTGGTGCCCACATCGCACAAGCTGCCTGCGGAACTGGTGAAGTACCTGCGCATCCTGTCTATCCAGACGGGCAGGGAACAACGTGACCTGTTGGCCGAGGCGCTGGAATTGCTACGTGAGAAGTACGGGGCCAGCTGATGTCTGATACCCCTCCCAATATCATCGTGTCAGGCTTCGGACGCTGTGGCACGACGGCGATGATGCACATGCTGTGGCACGGGCAATGCGAAATGGCGTCAGAGCCACCGGACTACGAGGACAAGCGCACCCTGTCCGGTCCCACCTTTGACAATGCGTGGCTATGCGCCCAGCGCGGGAAGGCTGTGAAGCTGCTCTATGTGAAGCCCCCACGCATGACGCTCGATGTCCCCGCCAAGATCATCTGGCTGGACCGTGACCCCAAAGACCAGGCGCGCAGTCAGATCAAGTTGCTGCGCGTTGTCTCGGACCCTCAAGCCTTTCAACCCACCCTTGCTGACGTGGGCAAGCTGGCGCGCTCGATCCGCGCATCTACCCCAGCGGCCATTGGCACCATGCGCAGGCACGGCGAGGTCATGCGCGTGCGATTCCGCGACCTGTTGGGCGATCCAGAAGCCACCGCCCAGCGCGTACAGGACTTCTTGGGGCGTGACGCCTTCCCGCTGGCGAAAGACGGGGCCGGAGCGATCCTTCCACGACCCCACCGCTGCGCTGACGATCTTGCCGTCGAACACGCTCTATCGCGGGCGTTTGCAGATATGGGCACAGGTGCTTAGATTGAGGGGCAACAGCTACACCGGAGCAAGCCCATGTTGTCCTCACCCAAGGCGAAAGCCGCAACGATCGTTCTCTGTCTCGCCCTGTTCGTGGGCGTGGCTTTCCCGCGGCTGATTGGTTACGCGGCTGGTGAAATCCACAGCGCGTACAGCGAAACGATGCGGGCGCGGGCCATTGAAGACTACCGCGCCCGAAATCCTTTGAACTGACGCCTACCTGTCAGGCTTCAACGCCGTCGAACTTTCCTATCTCGTTGCCCATCACGTCCCAGCCCTTGCGGCGCTGGCGGGAGAACAACTCGCAGCGCCAAGCGTCGGGCATGAGACGTTCCGCAGCCTCAAAGGCTTCTTCCGGCTTTCTGGAATGGTCGCGCACCGGCCCCTCGATCACCGAGCGCACGGACTTTGTTGTCTTGGGGTTGCCGATTGTCCCTATCAGGAACGGCTCACCGGCGCATCGCAAGATGTAGCCGCCGCCGAACGCCTGCTTTCCGTGCTTTGTCTTCTTCGACCAGTGACCGGCGGTTTTGAACTTGAACCCCCATGCGTTCATCACCTCGAAAGCCTGATCCAGCATGGGGTTGGTGGCCCAGAGCCACAGCAGGCAGTCAGGCGCGGCCAAGTCGATCACGTTCAGTGCCTTGATCCAATCTAGGCTTTGGCAATCATACTGCGCTTGGGCGCTCTTACCCTCACCCTTTGCCGACCGCAGATTAAACCGCCAAGGGTTGTCTGCCATTATCAGGTTGTAGCGCAGCAACGGCATTTGGTCGATGCTGGTGTAGGCTCTATCCTGCCCCATTGTGGCGATCCTTCTGGCGCTCTGCCCACGCGGCCACGTTGGTGCGGTTCTGCGCGCGCTTCACTTCCTTCAGGATCATTGCCCTGTCCTCGGCAGGATCTACTGACAGCGCGCCCTCACCAATAATCAGCGATACCTTCTTGCTGGCCAGCTGGTCGAGAAACCACCCTGCATCCGTGGCACCAACCCCCAGACCATAGGCGGCGGGCACTACCACCGTGTCGCCTGCCGCCAGCGTCGACAACAGCCGGTTGCGGTGCACCAACTGGCGCTGACCGCCACCCCTGCCACGCTGCCCTTTCGTGATTGTGTCCGACCAGATGCGCCCCGTCTCGATGTTGAAAGTATACATCACGGATACCTGGGCAAGCGCCTCCGGGCGGCCCCTGCCCAAGAGCATGTATCCCCACATAATTCGCTTTTTTGCCACTGGATGCCCCTAAAGCTGTTGTATTTTGTGAAATTTGATTATTATTAGTGGCTAATAATTGTCAACATCGGAGGCAAAAAGAGTGAGCGACGAATACCAGCGTCACCTTGCGCGGCAGTTTGCAAACCTAGAGGCGGCACCACCTGCGCCTATTTGGACGGGTGTGGACAGGGGCGGTCAGGACATGGAAGCCCGCGCGACCTACCGGCGCGATGCAGACGGAACATTGCATGTTCTGTCGATGGAAACGCGCGAACCGGCACCCGCCCAGCGCCCTTGGAAGGATATCTACAAATGAAGGTCGTGATCTATGGCGAAAGCACACTTCAGCCCCTGACAGTATTGGACGTGGGCTGGGAAGCACTGGAGACGGGGGAATGGAGGTATCCACTGCCGCCCAGATTGCCCGAGCTTATAGCGACAGAGGCAGTCGTCTCAAATGAACCGGACGTCATTCGTTGTGTCACGATCACTTTCGAGAAGATCAAATTTCACCACCTTGGACGCAAGGCGAAGCATTGGATCGGGCGTACTGCTGATGAGACACTGGTGCAGCAGTTACCAGCCGCCTTCCTGTCGGGCCAGATCGACACCGCGCGCAATACCTTTGGCTACGATGCTGGCTTTGACCGAGCGGTGCACAAACTCAAATTCCGCGACTTTTCAGGCCACCGTCGCGGGTTTCATCAGGTGATCCGCTGCTTGCGTGTGATCGCAGGCACACCAAGCAGCTACATCGCCCAGCGCGAGGCTCATGTGGCGATAGAGATAATGAAGGATTTTGAAAATGACCGAATTTGACACCCTCAAGAGCGCAGCGCAGCGCGTCGACGCATGGGCCGTGCAGTATGGGTTGCTGGGCGAATGGAAGTTTGACGCAATGGGTGTTCGCCTCGATGCTCAATATGGCGGGAACACCATCACCCGCGTTGTGGATTGGGCCGCGCTGGAACAATCCGTTGATCCGAGCGACCTGCTCAAACGCACAGAGGAATCCGTGCTGCGGGGGCTGTCAGATTGATGGGCAAGTTCAACGTCAACATCAAAGACCGCCACTATCAGGAACTGCACCACGCCCTCGGGTGCCCGTGGCCGAACGAAGTCATGGGTGACACCTACCGGAATTACTTTGTCATTGGCGACGGCGACACCGAGGCGGCTGCGCGCATGAACGCCTCGCCACACTGGACCAACGGACGCGAAACCCTTGGGTCTGTGTGTTTTCATGTTTCCGATGAAGGCCGCGCCGCCCTGTTGGCATATATCCGCGCCAACGTGGAAATACCGGCGCGCTATGCCATCACCTACCGGCACCACGAAGGGGTCCAAATCGTCAGCGCCCGCAGTCGATCAGCGGCCAAATATGCCGCCTACCTCGAAGCGGACCTTGAATGGACATTCATGGAGTATGCCGCAGAAATCAAGTCTGTGCGGCTGCACTCGCGCGCCAGCTTTCCCCAGCAATCCAGATAACACCGGAGGTTCCCATGAAGGGCGATAACAGCCGTGGCCTTTTCCACAAATTCCACATCGAGCGCACGGACGGTAAGTCCGATCCGGGCGAGAAGCATCACGGGTGTGATTACTTCGTCCTCGACCTAACCCACGATCAGCACGCGATCCCTGCTCTGCGCGCCTATGCAAGATCATGTGCGGAGGAACTACCCCTGCTTGCCGCCGATCTGCGCGCCAAGTTGCCGCCGCGCTCACATCAACGGAAGGAAACCGGCAACCGACATGGCAAATTCGCGGTGCAGCGGCGCGTGCTCTATGAGTACGACAGCGCCGAACCAATTATGCGCGGAATGGTTGTCTGGCACACAGAAGCAAACTTTTTGCAGGACAGCTTAACCATATGGGCCGAGCATCCCGACTTTGACCCAATCGACGATGGCGAAATCCCCCCAGAGTATGAGGCGACCATCACGGGCGAGAAAGTCGCGTGGCGGCGCGTATGAGCCTGAAAACTAAAATTCGTATCTTGCTCCTTAAGCGCAAGGCGCGCGCCGCACACGCACGGATGCAGGTGCCCGCTCACTTTGATTGCGGGCGGCAACTGGCCGATCACATCATGGGCGGGAAGCTGTCCGCTGCGAAACGCGAGTTTGAAGAGGTCATGTCCGAACTACGGCGCATCGACCCGACTGCGCCCAGCGCGAAGGGTAGCTGAACAGACCAGCTGCCCCCCCCATCACACCAAAGGAAGCCCGACATGGACGGCAATATCTTCGACTTTATCGACCACCCACAAGCCAAACGTGACGCCCAGCGCCCCTTGATTGTGGACAGCTTTGCTGGGGGTGGCGGGGCCAGCACCGGCATTGAAATGGCTCTGGGGCGCAGCCCTGACGTTGCGATCAACCATGATCCCGTCGCGCTTGCGATGCACGAAGCAAACCACCCCGACACCCTGCACCTGACCAGTTCCGTCTATGCCATTGATCCTGCCGACCTGGTGCAGCCTGGACAAGAGGTTGGGCTGGCGTGGTTCTCGCCGGATTGCAAACACCACAGCAAGGCCAAGGGCGGCAAGCCGCTGGACAGGAACATCCGCGATCTGGCTTGGGTGGTGGTCCATTGGGCCGAGCGAGTGAAGCCGCGCGTGATTATCCTCGAAAACGTCGAGGAATTTCAGGATTGGTGCCCTCTGGATGCGCAGGGCAGGCCGGATAAGACGCAAAAGGGGGCAACCTTCAAGAAATGGGTGTCTGCCCTGCGCCGCCTTGGGTACGTGGTCGAGTGGCGCGAATTGAGAGCGTGCGACTATGGCGCGCCTACCATCAGGAAACGCCTGTTCCTCGTCGCGCGCTGTGACGGCCGGCCGATTGTCTGGCCCGCGCCAACTCACACCCCGCCAGACAAACTGCTGCGCGATGGCTACGGTCACCCCAATGACCCTGACTGCAATCCGGTTGCGCTGAAACCGCATCGCTCAGCTGCTGAAATCATTGATTGGTCCCTCCCGTGCCCGTCGATCTTTGACACGTCTGCCGAGATCATGGAGAAGCACGGGCTGCGGGCCTCGCGCCCACTGGCAGAGAACACGCTGCGGCGCATCGCACGCGGTGTGCAACGCTTTGTCATTGACGCCCGCGAACCCTTCTTTGTGACCTACGGGCAGCATGGTGGGCACAGCCGGAGCGCGCTTGACCCCATGCACACCCTTTGCGCCAGCGTGAAAGACCAGAACGCCGTCGTGATCCCGTCTTTGGTCCAGGTTGGATATGGCGAGGCACCGGCCCAGAAACCGCGCTCTCTGGATATTCACAAGCCTCTGGGCACCGTAGTGGCTGGCGGGGGTAAGCACGCGCTGGTGGCGGCGTTTCTGGCGCAGCACAACGGCGGGCCGAACATGGAGGGCAACGCGGGTAGATCCGCGCGTGCCCCCCTGTCTACGATCACAACGACCGGCAGCCAGCAAAGCATCATCGCGGCGCATATGGTCAACATGCACGGCACCAGCCGTAGCGCCCGAGACATGGGCGCGCCTGTCACCACGATCACGGCAGGCGGGGGCCATGCGGGCTTGGTGGCCGCGTTCCTGACCAAGTACTACGGGCAGGGCGAAGGGCAGAGCGCCCGCGAACCCGTGCATACGCTGACCACTCGCAGCAGGTTCGGCGTGGTGACAGTGAACATCGAGGGTACGACCTACGCGATCACGGACATAGGGATGCGCATGTTGACGCCGCGCGAACAGTTCCGCGCGCAGGGGTTCCCCGACAGCTACATCATCGACACCGGAGCGGATGGAAAGCCCATGCCAAAGACACAGCAAATCCACAAATGCGGCAACAGCGTCAGCCCGCCCGTCGCGGCGGCGTTGGTGGCGGCGAACTGCCCTGATCTGAAAGTCGGCGCCGGGTCTAAGAGCGCGGAAAGCATGGAGGCGATAGCATGATTGACCAGCAAGAGATAATCGCGCGGGCCATAGCCAAGCAACTCCACGGCGATGAAAGCTGCTGGGCAGGGCAGTACGTCTTGGCGGGCATAGCACTATCTGCCCTCCCGTCTGACCTGTACGTGCCAGGCGTCTGGCGGTGCCCCAAGTGCCAATTTGAATTGATGCAGTCCAACCTCAACAGCAGGGACGGTACTGTGACCGCGCGCGACGAGGCGGGCGATAAATGCCCGAATTGCAAAACGGCCCTCTGGCGGGTGTCGTGGAAGGATTGGGCTATCGAGACAGGCAAACGTCTGGACGAGACGTGGGACGAATTACAGGCGCTCAAGAAAGCCATGCCCACGCCGACCGCGCAGCTTGTCTGGGATGATTTCGGCGGGGGTAAAGGCGCGAAAGCCAAGGCGTTCTATGATGCGTCCTATCTAATAACCAGATGGTCAACGGGCAAATACGAGGTGGCAGTCAGCTATCCCGGCCATCAGGCCATCTTCGACGGCCCGCAATTCTATGACACGCTCAATATTGCCAAGAGTGCCGCTCAAACCGACTATGAACACCGCTTGCCGTCCATGCCACCCAGCACAGACCGATGGAAGGCACAGGCCCAGCAAGCCACGTCAGTAATTGCAATGATCCGCGCAATGATAGGTGAAATATTCGGACCAACAGCCAGTATCGAAAGCCAAGATGCCACGCTGCTTCGTGGCCCAGAGGCAAAACATGAAGGGGAAGCAATTCTTGAAGCATTACAGCGCATCCATGCAGCCCAGCCCAGCCCAGCGGATTCCGTTGTCCTCGACAACATCGAACCCGAAGACGGATTCTGGCGGTCATGCTCGGGGTGCCACGAGACGAACGAGGGGGCGGAGACGGGGCACTATCCATACTCCAAGGTATTCCAGTGCTATTTCGGGTCAGGGTGTCGCGAGTGCGGAGGTCTGGGTGTTGTCTGGGACAATACCGACTATTCCGCCATCGCGGGAGAGGACCAATGACCGAAGCACTACCTGAACGCGCCCTGTCTATCCGCCAGCCGTGGGTCTGGGCTATCCTGAACGCAGGCAAGCGGATCGAGAACCGCCCGCGCCGCTTCAACTATCGCGGCCCGATCTGCCTGCACGCCAGCATGACAATGGGCCGTGACGAAATTTCATCCTACCGCTGGTGTGCGGGTGACGTGGCCGCGTGGCACACCCACAAGCCGGTATCGACCCGTCAGGCGCGTGAAAAGCCGCCCTCCGTCGATGATCTGTGCCCCATATACGATGATCTGCCGCGCGGCGGGATCATCGGCACCGCCGAAATCGTGGACTGCATCGAGCAAAGCGATGATCCTTGGTTCTTCGGCCCGTTCGGCCTTGTGCTGAAGAACGTCCAGCCGGTGCCGTTCATTCCGGTCAAAGGGGCGCTTGGGCTGTTCCGTTGGCAACCACTTATTACATAATTGCTATTATGGGCGGGTTTCGGTAATTGTGAAATCCGCCAATTTGATGAAGACATGAGAATAGTTTAGCCCTATCGTGTGGCAGATATTCCAATTTCGGACACCCGTATGTGCATCGACATGAACCGGCAGCGGCTTGGTGACGCCCTGATCGAACTCACCTGCAACGCGCTGGTTGGCCGTGTCTACTGCATCCCCCTGTTCGCCATCGAGGACGCCTTTGCCGGTCTGGCCCACGCACAGCCCCAAGGCGGCACCGCGCAGGACTATCTCAAGGCCAACACCCCCAACGCCGCCTTCGCCTACAAGTGGCGTCTGACGCCCTCCAAAACGGCGCTGTTGGTCGAACGCATCATTCCTGACGGCGTGCGCCGTTGGGTTCCCCCAGAGGACGCACACCGCTTCTTTGAAATGGGCGGTGCCTATTTTCTTCATGCCAACCGGAAAGGCCCAAAATGAACTTCACATTTTACGCAACCCCGTTCAAAGACGCCCCTGCCACCCCGTCTGGCTTTAGCTTGGCGCTGCGCGCGAAAACCCATTCCAAGGCAGCGTACATCCGCCTGTTGATTACACTGGCCGCGCAGAACGAACACTTCGGCAAGCCGCTGGAGGCGGGAAAACACTTCCTACTGGTGGAATTGAGCCGTGAACCCAAGGCGCGGTTCTATATGAAGTTGACGGTTCTGGAAGACCCCCGCGAAGACGCCTTGATGTTGCAACCAAGCACGCGCGGGGCGGTGTGCGCTCTGTCTGACGTGTGGTTGCCAGGCCCATTTGTGGATTCGGTGCCCGCCGCGAAAATGCCCGTTACGTCGACTGACCGGGCCAACAATGCCTTGATCCTCGAACTTCCCAAATGGGCCATTCTGCCCCCCATGAAGGCTGGTGAAGGCCAGTCCCTTATGGGTGACTGAAATGACCAAGGAAACAGCAACCGTGTCGATCACTGGACCAGATGGGGCAACCACTGGTGAAGTGCCCTTGAGCGCCCTTCTGTCGGCCAGCGCCGTTGTGGTTGATGATCTGGCCTACAAGGCCGCGCAATTCGTCGTGGAAAACCAGAAGGCCAGTACCAGCCAACTCCAGCGCAAGCTGGCAATCGGCTACAATCGCGCCGCGCGGCTGATGGAAACGCTTGAGGCGCTTTCCATTGTCAGCCCTCCCGACTTCATCGGAAAACGCGAAGTTCTGGCAAAGGAAGTGCCGGCCGATCTTAAGAAGGCATCGGCTGCGGCAGCGACTATCGCCGCCGGAAAGACACCGATGAAATCCACGCCAGCGGATGATGCAGTTCTCGATAACACCTATCGCGTGAGCGCAGAAGAACTGCGCCAGTTCATCGAGCGGATCGAGCGTCTGGATGCCGAGAAGAAAGACCTCGCAGACCAGCGAAAAGAGGTCATGGCCGAAGCCAAGGGGCGCGGCTACGACACCAAGATCATCGGCAAGGTGATCGCCCTGCGCAAGCGCGAACCCGACGACATTGCCGAAGAAGAAGCCGTTCTTGAAATGTATAAAGAGGCTTTGGGCATGTGATCGACCGGCCCCAGCGGGTGTTGGGCTTGGCAAAAAAACCACCCGCAGCGGCAGAAACCCACCTTCCTGACAGAAGGTCACCCTTCTGGGGTAGAGAGCCGTAAAAACCCCGCCATCGTGCGGGGTTTTTTATCGGCCATAGGTGTGCAGTTCGATGAGTTTGCCGTAGGCGTCGACCAAGAGCCGCTTTTCCTTGCCACACTCGATCAAGGCGTCACCTATGCGCCCTGCGATCAATTCCCAATCCCCTGCATCAAGATAGATGCTCGGATGGTCGCAGGCGGCAGCCAGCTTGTCGTCCAGTTCCGGCTTTGCGTCGTGGTCGGCTTTATTGGGCGTCAAAACGCTGGTGGAGTCGCCGCAGGCTGTCGTCAGAAGGGCGGCGACGGTCAGCATCAGGATCATTCGCGGCTGCATCTTCAAGTTCCTTTACCTCAATGGCGCGCTTAGCCTGGACAATTGCCAGTGCGGCCGATTTTTTGCCAAGGTCCGCGTTCAACCGCTCGATGGTCAGACGCAAGGCGTCGGCGTCCTTCTGGCGTTCCGCGCGGATCTCGGCCCTGCCCGCGCTTTCGCCCCGCTCAAACTGGATTTTGCCCCAGCCGGTGAAGGTCACAGCGACGACGCCTAGCGCCGCCACGATGCCCTTCCACCCCACCAGAGATGCCAGAAGGCGCTTCATGCCTCGTTCACCGTTTCCACGTACTGTTTGGAGTTGGCGATGAAGCGCGGGCCACCTGTCGGGCCGGAATAGGACAAGGGCCACCGGCACCCGTTTTCACGAAGCCGGTTCTTGGCGATGCGGGAATACCGGATCATGTTGCTCTGGTTGCCGCCCAGACAGATGTAATGGGTGGCGTCCTCACCGATGTAGAACGTGACGTGCCCCTTCCAGCTGGTAGGGCTTCCACGCCAGAACACCAACACCGCCCCCAGCTGGGGTGTGCAGGGCTGGCCGAACTTGGTCCAGTTGGCTGCGAGATAGGGATTGGTCGGGACAGGCTCGTTGGGCAGGGTCAGCAAGAGCGGTGTCTGCACCGCGTCACCACACCACGGGTTCTTGGCCGGATCGCCAAGGGTTGCCCCGTCACTGGCAAGCCATCTCATCAGAAGGCTCCGGTGACGCACCTCATGCAGCCCGCGTACCCGCTCGATCTCTATCATCCACGGCGGCATGTCGAATTCTTCGCCCAGCAGAACCGCAACCGTTTCAGGATCGAGGGTGCCCGTCACTCTCAACTTTTTAGCTTTCTGGAAAGCTGTCACACCCTTAGAGGTTTCCCGCCCAAAGATGCCGTCATTCGGGCCAGCGTCAAAGCCCATGACGTTCAAGGTCTGTTGCGCGCGCAAAGTGATGTTATTTTTCATTGGGTGGTCCTGCGTAAATGAACTCGAATTGTTTGGGAACGGTGTAGGTTTCGCGGTCAGCGCCCACATAGGTCCAAGAGGCAACCGCCCTGTACCTCTGGCCCACAACCAGCGCGCCGCAGTCGTCGCCGGTCCAGTTGTCAGGCGTAAACCGCGACGGGATCGCTTTGGGCCGGTAAGGTGCCCACCCGAAGTACCCGCAAATGAAGTCCTGATTTCGCCAGATCGAGGCGGTCCAGCGGGCTTGCACCAGGTCACCGCCGACCGGCACGACCAGTT
>TARA_R110000737_G_scaffold77160_5_pt1 | contig 59314 bp, 59 predicted proteins | sample TARA_R110000737 | Tara Oceans TARA_R110000737 (sample SAMEA4398027) | marine metagenome | biome: Polar Biome; feature: [SRF] surface water layer (ENVO:00010504); material: water (ENVO:00002006), including particulate matter (ENVO:01000060) such as... | depth 5 m | reverse complement strand
TTAGCTGAGTTGTCATATTGGGATGAAACAACGTTTTTACGGGAAACGGAAGGTTCGGCTATTCGACGTATTGGGCATGAGCGGTGGCAGCGTAATATCGCGGTTGCGTTAGGTAACGCCCCATATTCGCATTCGACCTATGTGGCACTCAACAGGTTAGCCGAAAAAGGCACTGAGCTTGTTAAAGAGCATGCGCTATGGGGATTGAAAGAGCAGGACCAAAAGCGCGCTCAACACATAGACGCAATTGACATTAGCTTGGCAGAAGAGGATATAAATTTACTGCCTAAGCATTCCCAACGACTCAATCAGCGCTTGATCCGCAGTATAGAGAAAGGGTTAAAAAGAGACGCGTAATGCTAATTGATATGTATATTTTCATATGTGTACCATTTCGTGAGTCTCGTTCGTGGTAGGTCTACCGTTCCTCGCTATATAAAATACTGCACAATACGCGGTACACTTTCATGATCCATCGGAAGCGTAAACGCTAGGCCTTCGCAATCTGTCGGAAATCCGTATAAGCCAAAACGATTTCCTCTTGCAACGCTGACAATCGCCACATAATCAGCTTGGTCGTCTAAATCATTTTCTAGTGGATCAAGAATGGGTAGGGTGTAACGGCCAAACTTCATGATGGCAATTTGCCGATGATGGCGTTGCACAAAACAGCTAAATATCGGATTGGGGACGCAGGCGTATAAGGCGAATTTAGGTATCTGTATGCCCACACCATGCCAATGAAACTCCAGCACGTGTAAGCGGTCAGTCAAAGATGAAACAGAGTTTGGTAGCTGTACGGCACGCATAAAAACCTCCCCGTGTTGAGTAATCACGTTAAGTTTACTCTGTTTACACCTTAAGCAATTTCCAATGAATTTTCTAGCGTTTTAGGTTTGCTTTGCCGACTTAGGGTTTAAAAATTCAGATAATAATCTTTGCATAATGCTTTGTAGTCTTCTGAATACTGCTGGTGCTGGGTATAAATAGTAATATTTTCGCTTATCAGTGGTGCTTGCTGCGCACAAAAGGCTAGTAGGCAGCGTAATGTCGGTGAGTCGGGCTTGGGGTAAACCATTAATTGCGCACAAAGATGCAAGTTTACCGTACTCGCATAAGTGATCATGGACGCGCAAAAGTCTGTTGGCAGTATGCAATAGAACTTGCCTTTATTGCTCAGTAATTGTGCTACACAATCCAAGAGAATTTGATGACTCAAATCAACCGTTTGTCTTGCTCTAATACGTTTTTTCGCTTCACTAGTCGCCTTAGGTAAGGGGCTATTGAAATAGGGTGGATTACTGATGATAAGGTCAAATTTACCGCTATTTTCAGCTTTAGTGAATGTTTGTAACGAACACAGCTCTGCGTGTATGCTTTTCGCCCAAGGGCTGGCGGCAATGTTGCACTTGGCTTGGTTTATTGCATCGTTATCAATATCAATTGCGGTAATGTGCGCGTTATCTCTACTTTTTTGTGCCAGCATTATCGCCAGCAAACCGCTGCCGGTGCCGATATCTAATATTCTCATTGGATTTGCTTTTAACATATCTGCTTGATGTGGCAAAGCCACCCAACTGCCTAGCATGATGCTGTCAGTACCGACTTTCATGGCGCAGTCTTGGTGTTCAATAAAAAACTGCTTAAATTGAAATCCCTTGCGCTTCATTTATTCAAATACCTGCAAGTTAATCATCTGCGCGGCTACCTGACCGGCTGAAACGGGTTTATATTTGGCAAGGCGACCAAATAATAGAGGCGCTATAAGTCGACTAAACCAAGCGCCAACTTTTTCCGCAAAGCGAGGCTGCTCACGCTTTCCAAGTAGCAATGATGGGCGCACTGCGCTGGGGTTTTTTAAGTTAGGCATAGCTAAAATGGCATTTTCAAGTTCGCCTTTTACCCGTAAGTAGAAGCTTTTACTTTTAGCATTAGCGCCTACAGATGATATCCACACAAAACTTTTGGATTGTTGCGATCCGGCTAATTGAGCGGCAATATGGATGTATTCAAAATCTACCTTTCTAAAAGCCGCTTTAGTTTTTGCTTGTTTGATGGTGGTGCCTAGACACACATAAATATGGTCGGCCCCGAAGTACCCCCGGTAGTCCTGCAATGCGTTAAAGTCGATAACGATGGGCTCTAATTTATGCTGCGGATCCACGTAATCCCGGCTTTTGAGGGGCTTTCGGACTAGACATATGACTTTATTGTACCTTGGGTCAGCGAGTAGCTGTGTCACTAAAGCTTTACCTACCAAGCCTGTTGCGCCCAATACTAACGCACTATTTATGCTTTTCATGTTTTACCTATTCTGATCAAGTCTTTACAATGCGCAGCTTATGGTTAAAGGATACTAATATTAATGAAAAACCTCATTTGGATCTTGTTATGTTTACTGGCGGTACCGACAATGGCAACTGAAAATCTTACGATAGAACGCATTTTTGAATCTCCAGCCTTAGAAGGCAGTTCACCCAACAGCGTTAAAGTCTCTCCAGACGGCAAGCGCGTGACCTTTTTACAAGGCAAAACCACCGATTACGAACGTTACGATTTGTGGGAGTACAACATATCTACGGGAAAAACCCAGATGTTGTTCAACTCCGATGATTTACACAGCGGCCCTGAATCTTTATCTGATGAAGAGAAAGCTCGCCGTGAGCGTATGCGCTTAAGTGGCTCAGGTATAGTAAATTATTTTTGGTCAGATGATGGCAAAGCATTATTGTTCCCGCTGGCCGGTGACGCTTACTACTTCCGATTAGGGGATGAAAAAGCACAAAAAATATTGGATACCGACGCTTTCGAGACGGATATTCGCTTCTCACCGAAAGCTAACTTCATTTCTTATGTACGCGAGAAAAATCTATATATCAAAGATATCAGCACACTAACTGAAACCCAGCTTACCTTTGATGGCGAAGGGACGATTAAGAACGCCATGGCTGAATTTGTAGCTCAAGAAGAAATGGGTCGCATGACGGGTTATTGGTGGTCTGCGGATGAAAGCAAAATTGCGTTTACTCAGGTAGATGAGTCCCCAGTTGAGGAAATTACCCGCAGCGAGATTTACGCGGATTCTATTAAAATGATTAATCAGCGCTATCCCAGCGCGGGAACACCGAATGTTAAGATTAAATTGGCGATTAAAGACATTGCCAGTGGTGACACCCAATGGGTTGATTTAGGTGAAGAGCAAGATATTTATCTGGCCCGTGTTAATTGGATGAAAGACAATCATACGCTGACTTACCAATGGGAAAGCCGCAATCAGCAGCATTTAGAACTGCGAGCCTACGACACCCAAAGTAACAAGCAAAACGTGTTGTTAACCGAGACAAGCAAAACCTGGGTTAACTTGAATGATGACCTGCATTTTTTAAACGACCAGCAGCATTTTATTTGGGCATCGGAAAGAAGTGGCTTTAAGCACCTTTATCTCTATAAAAATGATGGCGCCTTAGTTCGACAGCTAACTCAAGGTGATTGGGTGGTAGATGAAATTGAAGCCATCGATGAAAAAAAGGGCCTAGTCTATTTTACCGGTCGTGCTGATACCCCCCTAGAACAACATATATATTCTGTATCGATTGCTGGTGGTGACATTCATAAGATTAGTCAAAACAGTGGCACGCATGCACCTAGTTTCAGCGACGATGGGTCAGTCTATGTAGATAAGTTCTCCACTACGAATACACCTTGGCAGGTAAGCTTACATCAAGCGGATGGTAAGCATTTAGCTTGGTTAAGTGAAAATGCGATCAAAGCGGGACACCCGTTAGCCGATTTACAACAGGATTGGATAGAGCCGACACTCGATAGTTTTATGACTGAAGATGGCGTTGAGCTTTACTATCGATTGTACAAACCGAAAAAAATTCAAGGCAAACACCCTGTTATTGTTTACGTCTACGGTGGCCCTCATGCCCAAGTTGTGACAAATAGCTGGGGCGGAAATCGTGGCTTGCTGATGCAGTACTGGGCCAAGCTAGGTTATGTGGTGTTTTCTGTAGATAACCGAGGATCTAATTATCGGGGTAAGGCATTTGAAGATCCATTGTATAAAAAAATGGGCAGCACCGAAGTGGAAGACCAAATTGCGGGCGTGAAATTTTTGCGCAAGCTGCCCTATGTCGATGCACAACGCATTGGTATTTATGGTCATAGCTATGGCGGGTATATGTCGTTAATGAGTATGTTTAAAGCGGGTGAATATTTTCAAGCCGGTGTTGCAGGCGCGCCAGTTACCGACTGGTCGTTATATGACACGCATTATACCGAACGCTATATGGGTAACCCTATGCAAGATGAAGATGCTTACCTTGGTTCGTCTGTTTTCCCCTATGCCAAGAACCTAACAGGTGATTTAATGATTTATCACGGCATGGCGGATGATAACGTATTGTTTACTAATAGCACCAAGTTATATAAACACTTACAAGACTTAGCCATTCCGTTTGAGAGCATGGATTATCCGGGTAAAAAGCACAGCATTCGTGGCAAACAAACGGGTATTCATTTGTACCATACGATTACTAATTTCTTTAATCGTCACTTCGATATTAAATAAAAATTGATACTTGAGCGTTAACGCAATGCCCAAGAACAAGATGAAAAAGGCGACATACTAGTCGCCTTTTCTATGTTGTTTGAAACTCGCTGCGGGGACAATGTTAGGCAAACATATGGGTAGCCAATGTGCGCTGAATGCCTACCACAGTGTCTTTCTTAAGTTCTTTTTCGATGGGGTGATCTTGCCCTGACACCCAAATTTTCAACTCAGCATCTAGGTCAAAATGCCCTGCAGTTTCAATTTTAAATTGGGTAATCGCGCGATAAGGGATCGAATGATAATCCACTTTTCGCCCAGTTAAGCCTTGTTTATCTATAAGTAGCAAACGTTTGTTGGTAAACACGTACATATCACGTACAACTTTGAACACTTGTTGAATTTCTTCTGTGGCACCGATAATGGGTGCTAGTTCTTCACTCACCTCGCTTACATCGATTTCAGACGCATTGCCCAAGATGGCATCAAGTAATCCCATTTTACTCTCCTTATATGTTTTGCCCAGTAAACCTGATTTTGCTTTAAAAGAGAACTGATAACCGTCGTTTGCTCATGCTAAAGTTCTTGTCCGCTTACTTTACAGATTTTACAGAGGGGGTTTACCTAATGCCCAGTGTTACTTTTGCTGATATCGAAGCGGCCAAGCTGCGTATTGCTGACTATGTGCGAATTTCTGATATTGTGTCTTCTTCACTGCTCAACTCATGGTTGGGACATGAAGTGTTTTTTAAAACGGAATGCTTACAGCACACTGGTGCGTTTAAAATTCGTGGTGCATTGAATACCCTTTTACATGCGCGAGAGCAAAATAGAACAATAAAGCGAGTGGTAGCTAGCAGTTCTGGTAATCATGCTCAGGCCGTTGCTTATGCAGCATCCTTATTTAATATACCTGCCACGATATATAGTGCCCAGAATATCTCTTCAATTAAGGCCGCTGCAACGCGATCCTACGGTGCAGAGTTGCGTTTGTTTTCTCTTCGTGAAGAAGCGGACGATGCCGTATCAGGCGCTGCGAAAGAGCCTGATACGTTATGGATCCCGCCATTTAATCATCCAGACGTTATTGCGGGGCAGGGCACAGTGGCAGCAGAGATTTTTGCTCAAACAAATGATGTGAATGCGCTATTTATGCCTTGTGGTGGTGGTGGATTAGCATCGGGTAGTATGCTCGCTGCTCGGCAATTAAGCCCTGAGACTAACGTCATCGCTTGTGAACCCTTGGCGGGTAACGATGCGGCTCAGTCTTTAAGATTAGGCAGTATTCAACGTTTGCAGGCACCGGCCAAAACGCTTGCCGATGGTGCAGCGACACCTGCTGTTGGTGAGTACACCTATCCATTGATTAAACAGTTAAACGGTTTTTATGAAGTGGATGAAGTACAAATAGCTTATTGGACTCAATGGCTACAGCATTTATTAAAATTACATATCGAACCTACCAGCGCTATGAGTATGCACGGAGTAGTAAATTATTTAGCTAAACAAACCAAGCCTCAGCGGGTTGTGGTAATTTTGTCTGGGGGTAATATCGACGTGCAAAAAATGCAGCAAATTTGGCACGATGATCATTTGCTAAAAACACCTGCATTACCATTAAATCCACAGGCATCGGTTATTTAATAAAGTGAATTGCACTTAACAAAAAGCCCCTATAACTTCGTTTTTGGGGCTTTTGTGTATTGCGCGTTAAGGCTTTTTGATTTGATTAATCGCGCCAGCGTTTTGTTATATCTTCGTAGGCATCGATGCGGCGATCACGGAAGTACGGCCAAATGCGTTTAACTTGCTCGGTGCGCTCTAAATCCAGTTCTACCATAAGATTTTGTTCGCTGTCGACATCGGCCTGAGCCAGTATTTCCCCCTGAGGTCCTGCTATAAAGCTTTGACCCCAGAATTGAATACCGTTATCGCCTGGGACCGGAGATGTTTCAAAGCCTGTGCGATTTGCCACAATCACGGGCACTGAATTGGCCACAGCATGAGAACGTTGAATCGTTTGCCACGCACCAAATTGACGCTGTTGCTCATCGTCGGTATCCGCTGGATCCCAACCTATCGCGGTGGGGTAAAACAGCATGTCTGCGCCGCGCATAGCCATCAAGCGCGCAGCTTCTGGATACCATTGATCCCAACATACCAATACGCCCAGTTTACCCACGCTCGTTTGAATCGGTTCAAAGCCCATATCACCAGGAGTGAAATAAAACTTCTCGTAGAAGCCTGGATCATCTGGAATATGCATTTTGCGATATTTTCCGACCATACCTAACTGTCGATCAAATACGACAGCCGTATTGTGATACAAGCCAGATCCTCGTTTTTCAAATAAAGAAGTAATTAGCACAATATTGAGCTTGGCGGCTAGTTCAGCAAAAAATTCAGTCGCTGGTCCGGGAATAGGTTCCGCTAAGTCAAAGAAATCGGTGTTTTCCTGCTGGCAAAAATAGAGTGTGCTATGCAATTCTTGCAGCATCACCAGTTCACAACCTTGTTCAGCCAATTGTGTTACTTGTTCAGCACTTCGTCGCCAACTTAGTTGCTTATCGTTACTGGCAACGGCTTGTTGAACGACCCCGACTTTAAGGGTTTTAGCTGTGTGTGGGGTACGGCTCATAACTCACTGACTCCTGTAGCTAATTTATTGCTAACTTCAAACGTTAACGTACTCACGGGAACTTGCATGCTAATGCAATGCAAACTGCCGAACTGTTGTACTAAGGGTAAACAGTTTATGGGTACTATTTTATATTGTGGATATGCCTTAGCCATTATTTGCATAGCCAAGTCATCTTCGGCTTGTTGATATACAGGACATAAGATCTGATCATTATTTATCAAGTAGTTGGCATAAGAAGCGGGCAACCTTTCTCCTTGGGCATTAACTATATTGGGCAAGGGCAGTTCAAATATTTGATGCTCAGGTAAAGCGGCGCGACATTCAGCCACTAAGGCGGCTAGGCCATCATGATGAGAGTCTTGGGGAACGTTAAAGGCCGACTGCACGACCAAGCCGCTATTTGGAGTAAAGCGAACCAAGGTATCAATGTGGCCATCCGTGTCATCACCTTCTAAATGACCTTGCTCAAATATATGAACGCTGGTGGCACCCAAAGCTTCTTTAAATACCTGACGATATTGCATCATGGTCATATCGCCGTTGCGCTCAGGATTCGATAGACAGAACTCAGTAGAGAGCAGAACACCGGCATCGTCGATTTCTAAAGCACCGCCTTCAGCTACAATATCAAAGCTTTGCAACGGTAGTCTGCATAGGTTGGCTAACACTTGTTGGTTGATTTTATTATCTTTGCGGGCGTTAAATTTATTACCCCAACCATTAAAATTAAATTCTACCGGTTGCATGCCTGGTGAGCTGTGACACGTTAAAAAACCATAATCTCGCACCCAAGTGTCATTGTAATCTGCTCGCACTAGCAAAACTCTATCTATCGTTAGGTCGGCTTGTTGATACAAAGACGTAAATGTAGCAATTTCTTCGGGGCGAATAAGCAGTATGACACCCGTATTTGCCTTATTAAGTACGCTGATAATAGTGAGGTATACCTGCCTGACGTCTTGCAGCCAAGGTTGCCAATCAGTTTTTTGGTCAGGCCAAGCTAGAATAACCGCTTCTTGGGGGGCCCATTCAGGGAGTAGTCGCATATAAATTTACCATCACAGATTAAAGTTACTCAATATTCGCGGAGTATAATGATAACGCAGATGCGGGTCTTGTAAATTTTATAGTGAAACGCGCTTCTATATACGTAATGAGTCAAATTTGGGCGTTTGCGCTATAGGAAATTCACATCATCGCCTTATTAATTTATGAAATAAAAAAACCAAAACTGTAATTTAACAACATTTTAACGCATTAAAATTGACCAAATAGCAATAATCGCTCATTAAATAGACATATTTTGATTTTTATGTAATTCCACTTTCAGTTTTTTGTAGAGTTTTTTGGAATGAATAGGAATATTCACATTGCTTATGGATATATATAAATAAAAAATACACTTATAAATCAATTGGTTATAAATGTTATTTTAATGTAACCCCTTGTTTTACATCATTTTTACTACTTTCGAACAATAAAACCACAGACATGATCATCAAATTCATGGATATTTCAGTGGCAGGCAGAACCTGTAATACACCTAACTAGCATACCTATTTTGGAGCACACCATGAAAAAAGTACTTATCTCTCTAATCGCATTGTCAGCTTTTAATGCAAGTGCTGGCATGGAATCAAGCAGCAAAGTTCGCTTCGCCGGTGATAGTGAATATTCAAGCTTCTGTAAAGCAGTAGTAAATGACGATCTTGGCATGCTTAAACGCAGCTTACGCGGTAAAGTTGGTTATGTTGCAGCGAGCTCAAACGATGTTCTTCGTAAACTTGTATCTTCTGAAGGTATGAAGTGTAACGGTGTTGATTTAATTCAATTCTCTGAGCAACGCGAAGCATCACAAGTTAGCGCTTACCTAAAGACCAAGAAAAATGCTTAAAAGGTATTACGATACCTCATTCAGCATAGGCAAATAGCCTGCCCAGCAGGCTATTTTAGCTTCCCTTCTCATAGGTTAGCTAACCAGTACCATTAGTGCGTCAAGCCCTAAGGCTCAACTCTTTTCGATTTAGACCTATTTGAATGTGATGTGGAATGCGAATTAGTATTACGCCGCGCACTCGATTGAGATCGTTGTTGTTTAGATGATGACATCCGTTCCACCTTTCTATTCGACTGTACCTGTTTATTACGAACACGGTCCGAAGTTGCTCTTCTAACTGTTTCAGTTTTAGTCGCAGTACGCTCATTTTTGAGATTACTTTTCTCAGAACGCTGCACTTTGTATGTGCGATTTTCTTTCTTTTGCTCTTTACCGGCAGTGAAATTCTTACTGTTTGAAGATGTCTTGTGTTTTGTATACACGTCATGTTTGTTATTCCCGTTCGGCTTGCTTTTGTATCTAGGGACACCGTTGTGACTCTGTTGGTTTTTTAACCGTGATATGACTTGTTTCCGATGATTCAGGTTTTGTTGAGATTCATAATTACGGCTAGTAATAGTGCGCTGATGACTATTGTTATGATCTGAACGGTATTTTACTGAGCGTCTGTGATGACTGTTATGCTGCCAGCGCGGGTATTCACGCACCTTGTTATAGTTATATCTATGATTGGATCTGCGATAACGATAATCGTGATTAATCACAACATAATTATTACTCCAACGGAATCCACCAAAAAAGAAACCACTGCTGATATGGAATCGCGGACTCCAATAAAAACCTGATTGGTATGCATAATGTCGAGGCGAACGCCAATAGATTGGCTGATTTACCGTCCACCACCAATCACCGTATACCACGCGAGTATCATAATACGGCACGTAGACGGTTTCGCGCTCTACGCTGTGAATGACTATATTGTCTTTTTCACGTTCAATGTTTTGGTATTGGTTGTCTTGCAAATTACCTTTCGCATATGCCCGGCTTCGCAGAGTTTGCACGCTATCGAGTACTTGGGCTTCGTTTGTTAGAAAGGCATTTCCTAAGTTTTGCAGCCAATCTAAATCTTTGCTCATTCGCTCGAGTAGTTCAGTAAAAGGTGTAAGGGCGATCACGCTAGGGTCCCAATCTTGTTCTTCGGCTAGATCCAGTGCTTGCTGTTCTGACAAATCACTATGCTCTTGACGCCACCGAGCAGCCTGAACTACCTCTAGTGGATAGGTTGCAGCGATTAGTATGTGTGACAAAAGAGAATCGGGATATAAAGCAATAGGTGCTAGCATCTGGTCAAGTTTGGCCTGATGTAACTCAATTGCCGGTTCTTCTTGCGTTTCAGCGTTAGCCAACTGAGCCGTGATAGCGGTAAATAGGCTTATCATAGCGATATAAATAATGATGTACTTAGCGGTTTTACCCATAGGGATACCTCAATTGGTCGTGCCTTTATTATTAATAATAAAGGTCAGTCGGTATGCCTAGTGTTGATGACTAAGGCTTAACCAAAACTGAATCAAGGTTAAATACTAATCGATAGGAGAATGCTAAGTGAAGCGAAATGCTTGAATCATTACCCAGATTAGGCCGTTACATATACGGCCGTCTGGAAAATATTACTTCAGTAGGTGTGAGTCAAACTCGTGGCCGAGTTTTTCAGTTTTGGTGCGAATGTAATTGCGATTGTCATCGGTAACACCGTGATCAATGGGTGTGCGACTAACCACTTCAATGCCCATTCCCTCTAACGCAATGCGTTTTTTGGGATTATTGGTCATCAAATTTACCCGTTGAACATTGAGTGTGTCCAACATGATTTTACATATATCGTACTCGCGCAGGTCAGCATCAAAACCTAAGTGCTCATTTGCCTCTACTGTGTCTAGACCTTGATCTTGTAATTGATATGCTCGAATTTTATTTAGCAAGCCAATACCACGACCCTCTTGACGTAGATAGAGCAATACACCACTACCGTGCTCGACTATATTTTGCATGGCTTTTTTAAGCTGAGCACCACAGTCACAGCGAGTGCTAAAGAGCGCGTCACCGGTTAAGCATTCAGAATGGATCCGAATAGGTACCACATCACCGGCTTTCCATTGGCCAAAGGTCAAGGCTACATGTTCTTGTTGGATAGCGGTTTCAACGAAACCATGGATGGTGAATTGTCCCCAGCGTGTGGGCAAAGAGGCTGAGCTGACAAATTCATACTTCTGATGTTGTTTCATATATTTACTTGCTGACTTGTAAAGTTTATTCAAAGAGCGTGTCACATTGGATGAAAATATGGGTACGGATTATTCAAATACAAGTGTGATTTGTTGCTCTATTTCTGTTTAAGGGGATTTATTTCATCTGCCATGGTATTTAATGACGCGGGCTTATTCACCCCAAACCCTTGGACAAAGTCGACGCCAATTTTGCCCAGCTCAACCATGATTTCTTTTGATTCAACGTATTCCGCTATAGTTTCTATATGCATCGCGTTAGCAATATCTTTTATTGAGTTGACCATAGCCATATCCACCGGGTCGATTAAAATATTCTTAACAAAGTCCCCATCAATTTTCACCTGATCAACCGGCAGGTTTTTCAAATAATTGTAAGAGGAAAAGCCACTTCCAAAATCATCGAGCGCAAATGTACAGCCTAAGTCCTTGAAGGTGTTAATGAATTCCACCGTTTCATCGAGTTTTAATATGGCCATGCTCTCAGTAATTTCAAAGCAAATTTTATTGTATGGGATTTGATATTTTTCAAACGCACTGAGAATAAACAGCTTTAGGTCTTGGTCCCCTAACGAATGACCGCTGAGATTAATATTACCTCGATGCAAATCTTTTTTGTGCTGCGGATTTTTACTCAGCCAAGTAAAATAATTATTGATTACCCAACGATCAATTCTGGGGCTTAAATTGTAACGTTCAGCGGCAGGTAGAAATTCATTTGGTAAAATGCGTTGGTCATGCTCATCTACCAAGCGCAGTAGTATTTCATAGTGATGACCCTTAGCTATAGTGGTCATTGGCATATAGGTTTGACAATATAATTCAAAACCGTTGTGATTAAGCGCATGCTGGATGCGTGGTAACCAGCTGAGCTGTGTCTCATATTTAGCGATGTGTTTGTCTGTGGATGAGTATGTGTGGAGACGATTCCGACCAAGTTTTTTGGCCATATAACAGGCTGAATCTGCCATGGTTAACAACTGTTCAGAACTGGAAACTGTATTATTCCATGGTACTTGTCCAATGCTAATACATAAATTTAAGCGTCTATCTTCCCAAGAAAAATGAAACTCTTGTACGCTAATCAGTAATTTATTTGCCAGCATAAAACTATTTTGAGCATTGCTACCAGTGAGTAATATACCAAATTCGTCTCCTCCAAGTCGTCCGATAATCCCATTACTGGTAACAACTTTTAGCATCAATTCAGAAAACTGTTTGAGTATGGCATCGCCTGCTTTGTGGCCATGGGTATCATTAATGGTTTTAAACTGATCAATGTTGACGTGTAGTAAAGTGAGCTCATCTTGTTGCTGTGTGGCTACGTTTATCGCCATGTGTAGTCGTTTTTCAAATTCTTGACGCTGATAAAAACCTGTTAACGTATCGTGACTGGCCATGTATATCAGGCTTAAGTCTGCTGATTTTTGGCCGCTAATATCTAATACAGCGCCGCAAATGACTTTCTCATCATTATCGAAATTCTGATTAAGGTGAGCTGAAACCGCTAACCATATATCTTGATCTTGCCGAGTTTTTCCACGTATTTCTTTACCCACGGTATATTGGTTTTTATGTAACTCACCAAGCAGTAATTCACGTTCGCCCGGCTCAGCATATAACTGTGACATTGAGCTAAGTAGATTTTGCATCTGCCCTGAGTCTTCATAACCAAATATTTTTGCCAAAGCATTATTTGCACGTAACAGCCGACCGTCTAAGCTTGAAATGAAACGTCCTTCAGGGGCGTCTTCGAACATATCCACGAATTGTTGCAAAGCGCGAATATCGTCTTGTTGTTCATTATGGTGACGGAACGCAATGACCTTTTCATGAGCCGCTATGGCGACTGCAATCAGTACAATGCCCAATACGATAAGGGTGCTTAGAGCTAGAGAAAGTTGTTCGGGGAAGGCTATCCAATTCAAATACAGACCTAGTTGCGCGACGGTAGTGAGTGCTATAAGACATAGTCCTAAGGCAAACACCCGATTACTAATAGTGTGCTCTTTGTAGCGATAGAATATGGCCAACAAGCCAATGGCGATGAGGGCTGAAATAGACGCCCCAGATACGATAAGGATTTGTTGATAACTATCAACAATAAACGCTGAAGCCGCGCTTATCCAGCCCATTGAATATAAAAAATAACGGTAATAAGTAGGCAAAGGGCGAAAAATAGTAAACGTTATTTTGGCTAAAGAAAATAATAATAACGCACCTAGCATCGTGCTTATCTTATCGATATAAGCATTAAACCCAGACACATGACTGATAACGCCTTGGCTGTTTAAAAACAATAGGAGATACCCTGCACTTGCCACCGAAAACCAGAATCGTACCGGGCTACGTAATAGGGTGTACGTGACCAAAAAATACAGCACCATCATGGCAAGCGCACCGCTAAATAATGCGAAAATCGTGCTGTAGCGCTGTTCTTTTATCATTAAAGCGGATTCAGAAAAGAGCTGGAAAGAGAACACTAAAGGCCCTTCGTCATGCACTTTAATGTATATATTTCGAGGTTGAGCGTAGGGCATATCAATAGGCACAACAAATAGTCTGTGCCCATAGGCGCGGTTTTCCATTGGTCGTGATGTGCCCAACCGATAGGAATTAATAATGCGTTCGCGTTCATCCAGAACATAGATATCAAGCGCATCGATACGGGGATTATCGATACTAATAAAATAGGGTTGATGTGTACTGTCACTTTGCAGTGTTATTTTGCCCCACAGGCTTTGATTAGCACTAAGCGGCTGAGGCGAAAACGCTGCACGCCAAGTTTGCAGTTCTTGTATGTCGGATAACTGCACTCGATTATCAGCGACTAACCATTGGCTTTTACTTAGCAAGTCGGTGGTAGAGGACGCGCTATCGATTTTGATGACACCAGGAGTTAAAACAGCCTGTGCATGCACAACCTGAAGTAACTGCATAGCGACAAGCAGTATCAGGCAGAGCACCAAATTTACGTGTTTTAAATGGCGTATTTTCACTATCTAAGAAACCATCGCTGTATTAGTTGCATCGATAGAGTACAACCTTAATATGTATCGTGAAGCGTAGCCTAACATCGGATATTCATTTTCAACAAAGGGTTTATCCTTAGTTATTTCGATTAACTGCTGCATGAAATTTCCATTTGTTTTCCCCAATCGGGTGGCGGTTTTGCAAAATCTGCATATTCAGACTTAGATTCGAATGGCTGTTGCAGCACCTGCAAGAACTTTTTAAAACGAGAAAAGTCCCCTTCTTCTGCAGCGTCAATAGCGAGCTGAGCCTGATAATTACGTAAAACATATTGCGGATTTACGCCACGCATTTTGTTCTGGCGGTCATCGACAGGAATGTTTTGCTCAATCAAAGCTTGCTGATATTGGTTTAGCCAGCTTTGTACCGCTTCTCGTTGAATGAAGTGATCCACAAGTTGTGTATTGGGTTGATGTTCATCTACCTCACATAGCAGGCGAAAGCTTATGTGATAGTCTCGTTTATCTTGAGAGATTAAATCTAACCAGCGATTAACTAATTCAGCGGTAGATGGGCTTGCGGTATATAGGCCGAGTTTCTGACGCATGAGATGAGAAAATTCACTTAACAGTTGTCCTTCGTATTTTCCTAAAGCATCTTTAATTTGCTCGATACTTAAATAAGGTGTAAATGCATGCGCCAGAGCATTTAAGTTCCATAAACCGATACCCGGTTGCTGCTCAAAAGCATATCGTCCTTGGTGATCAGAATGGTTACACACAAATTTTGGGTCGAAATCATCTAAGAAGGCGTAAGGACCAAAATCGAAGGTAATCCCGTGTATCGACATGTTGTCCGTATTCATTACTCCGTGATTAAAGCCGAATGCTTGCCATTTTGCGATCATGCTGGCGGTATCCATTACGATACGCTCGAGCATAGCGAAATGCGGATTTTCTTGTTTTGCACAGGTTGAAAAGTGATGCTCTAAGCTATAATTAAATAAACGGTCAAGCTTATCTGTTTGGCCACTGTGGTAAAAATATTCGAAATGACCAAAGCGGATATGACTTTGGCTGACGCGGATCATCATCGCCGCTCGCTCTTGTTTTTCCCGGTACACGGGTTCATCACTCGTTATCAAGCACAGAGCTCTAGAAGTAGGGATCCCCAAATGATGCAAGGCTTCGCTGGCAAGATACTCGCGTAAAGTTGAGCGCAGTACCGCACGGCCATCAGCAAAGCGAGAGTACGGGGTTGGTCCCGCGCCCTTTAGATGTAAATCCCAGCGCTGACCATTTTTGTCTAGTGTTTCACCAAGCAGTAAACCTCGACCATCACCTAAGTCAGGATTCCAGCCGCCAAACTGATGACCACCATACTTTTGTGCAAAAGAATGCCTCGTAAATGAACTTGTGTTGTCAAATAGCATCGACGTTATGGTAGATTGCGTAAACCATGATGCAGGGAGTTGCAGCGCTTCGCGTAAAGTGTGGTTGACCTCAATGAGTTTAGGGTTAGCAACCTCTAGAGGTTGAGCATAGGCACCTAAGTCACCTAATTGCGTTGCATATGAATGATCTAAATTCACGTTCTGCCTCTATTTTATTACGAGTAAAATGGGTTATTGTAAAACTGACGTTATTTTAAGGACCAATTATGAATCTAATATCAAAAACATGTGTAGTGGTGAGTCTGTCAATGACCGCCATCCTATCAACTAACGTTTTCGCTGGCGACATTGCAGCTGGTAAATCTAAAGCGGCGACGTGTGTGGCATGTCATGGCGCTAACGGAATATCGCAAATTCCTATGTATCCGAATCTAGCAGGGCAAAAAGAGCAATATTTATCGATTCAGCTAAAAGCGTTTCGCTCAGGCGAACGTAAAAATATGATTATGGCACCTATGGTTGCGGGTTTAAGTGATACTGATGTCGAAAACTTAGCGGCATATTTTTCTAGCTTGGACCCATCTGGAAAATAGTACAAGCTTTTGTTTTTAAAGTGAATTATCAAAGAGCTGGATGATGCGATATCTCCGGCTCTTTTTCTTTTAAGGTATCAACTAAGATAGCTTCGTATGCGCACATATTCATAAATTTGATGAGCCAGTTTCATGTTTTGCGCGTAGCTTACTTAATTATATAACTCATTAAATTTAAGGCTTCTCCATGATTATACTTCACCATCTAAATAATTCCCGTTCTCAGCGTATTCTATGGATGTTAGAGGAGCTGGGGGTTGAATATGAGATTCAACGCTACCAACGTGATGGGCAGACTAATTTGGCTCCAGAGTCGTTGAAAAAAATTCACCCGTTGGGGAAATCCCCAGTGATCACTGATGGTGAAGTGACGGTCGCTGAATCTGGAGCAATTATTGACTATTTAGCCCGCAAATACAGTGATAAAGCACTGATCCCGCAAGCTGATACTGAAGCGTATCGTCAATATACTTATTGGTTACATTTTGCCGAAGGTACATTGATGCCTCCCATGGTCGCGAAGCTGGTGTTTGATAAAGTACGTCAAAACGCCAAGCCGTTCTTCGTTAAAATGGTGGCTAATAAAATTGCGGATAAGGTAATGGATGGCTACTTTGGCTTAAACCTTGTTGCCAACCTTAAATATGTTGAGCAGCACTTGGCTGATAATGAGTGGTTTGCCGGTGAAGCGTTATCAGGTGCAGATATACAAATGAGTTTTCCACTAGAAGCGATGGCATCACGCAATATTTCTGGGGAATATCCAAATATCGACGCGTATGTAAAACGTATTCATGCCCGTCCTGCTTATCAACAGGGGCTATCACGTGGTGGGCAATACGACTACGCTTAATTAAAAATTCTGCTTAGTGTTACACATAACTGAATAGCCCAATTAAATGGGCTATTCTTCTGAATCAATATCTATTCCCATTTCTTGCATGATACGCAAGGCATCACTAGGAATACGATTGTCGTTGTCTTTTTGCAAGTCGTTATCGTTTGGCAAAGGCTGCCCAGTGAAAGCATGCAAAAACGCTTCACACAATAATTCTGAATTCGTCGCGTGACGAAGATTGTTTACTTGTCTGCGGGTACGCTCATCCGTTAATACTTTAAGCACTTTAAGAGGGATCGAGACAGTGACTTTCTTCACTTGCTCGCTCTTCTTTCCATGTTCAGCATAGGGATGAATGTATTTCCCGTTCCATTTAGTCGTTTTGGCCATCGGTTACTCGTTTTTTTCTTTCTTATAAGGGGAAATTCTAACCATTAAACAATAAAGGTCAACGATAGACTGCTAAACATCTTGACGGCTTTACGTACAAAGTTTAGTTTAGACGTCTAAACGTCCAGATAATTACGGAGCTTTCCATGGTCTCTTATGCACAAGGTATCGATGCCCTCAACCAATCACTGTCAGAAGTGAAAGGGATCAATGTATCATTTGAATTTTTTCCACCGAAAACAGAAGCGATGGAACAAACGTTGTGGAAATCGGTTGAACGATTGGCCCCGTTAAAACCCAAATATATGTCGGTCACTTACGGTGCGAATAGCGGTGAACGTGATCGTACCCATGAAATTGTTAAACGCATTCAAAGTGAAACCGGCATTGCAGCAGCTCCGCATTTAACGTGCGTTGATGCAAGTCGGGAAGAATTGAAACAAATCGCCAAAGATTACTGGGCTAGCGGTATTCGTAAAATTGTAGCCTTACGCGGCGATTTGCCAGAAGGATATACCGAGCATGTTTCCTATGCATCTGATTTAGTGGCCTTGCTCCGGGATGTGGCTGATTTTGATATTGCTGTTGCCGCTTATCCAGAAAAGCATCCAGAAGCACCAAACAGCCAGTTTGATTTGTTAAACCTAAAGCGCAAAGCAGAAGCAGGAGCGAATCAGGCAATTAGTCAGTTCTTTTTTGACGCTGAGGTATTTTTACGTTTTAGAGACAGAGCCGCAGCGGCTGGTATCGACATGGACATAGTGCCTGGCATTCTGCCTGTTACCAACTATAACACTTTGCAGCGTTTTGCCGGTTTTACCAATGTGCATGTGCCCAGTTGGCTTCACAAAATGTATGACGGCTTAGATTCAGATGATCAAACTACGCGTAATTTGATGGGGGCGAGTATCGCCATGGATATGGTCAAAGTATTGGCTAAAGAAGGCATTCGAGATTTTCATTTTTACACATTGAACCGTTGTGAATTAAGTTATGCCATTTGCCATATGTTAGGTGTTAGAGCAGACTAGGGCACTTACTCTTAGCTTGTTAGTAAAGGAAAAATATGCAGCCCAAGGTTTTCTTATCGGGTCTACTCGAGCGCTGGTTGCCTAGAGCAAACATATTTGCGCGGATGTTTATTCGCGGTTGTCAGGACGATGGGATTACCGTGTCTGCAGGGCACTTGGCCTATGTCTCTTTATTGTCCCTGGTACCCTTTATTATGGTGTTTTTCACTATTTTGTCAGCGTTCCCGGCGTTTTCAGAGGTAAGAGGTGAAATAGAAGCCCTGATTTTCGGTAATTTTATTCCCACATCGGGTGATCTGATCCAAGGCTATGTAGCGCAGTTTGTGGGCAATGCCTCTAAAATGGGGGCTATCGGTATTTTGTCTTTGGTGGTCGTCGCCTTACTACTGATTTCAAACATAGATAAAACGTTGAACCGTATCTGGCAGGCAAAAAGTGAGCGACCCATTATCTTTACGCTCGCGGTGTATTGGATGATCCTAACATTGGGGCCTTTGTTAATTGGCCTAAGCGTGATTATGAGCTCCTATTTGGTGGCTTTTGCTAACTCAGCTGAGGCTTACACTATGGGTGCGACTACGGCTATGCTTAAAATCGTGCCGTTTATAGCCTCAGTATGCGCTTTTTTCATTTTATATATGATTGTACCTAATAAACGTATAAATCCTCGTCACGCCATTGTGGGGGCGTTTGTTGGGGCATTATTATTTGAGTTGTCTAAGAAAGGTTTCTCGTTTTACATTACCCACTTCCCGTCTTACCAAATGATTTATGGTGCGATGGCAGTGATCCCAATTCTGTTTGTATGGGTTTATTTATCGTGGATAGTAGTACTACTTGGGGCTGAATTAACCCACGTAATTGAAGTATTTTTCCATGAAGAGTCTGAAGAAAGCTTTACGCCAGTCGACGAGGATAAATCCTAGCCGACGGCGTATACGATTTTTGTATTCTTCGGCGTTAGTCCCGCATGCTGGATATAAACGCATTCGATTCTTTAATGGCATTATTCATTTCAGCTATTAGCTGATTAATGTCATTTTTAACACCGTTAAATTCACTCTGTAGCGCGCCTATGGCCGTCGCATTCAAATTATGTTTTAAATACAACACGTTATCTTGTAACGCAGATAAAACAGGATCCATTTTAGCTTCTGCTTTACGCATGCTTTTCACCAAGCTTTGATAGCGGCGTTGGGTATCTTTCAACTTACTCGCGCTTTCTCGGCGCAGGCCAGGATTTGTATATTTATCTAATTCAGTTTCCCATTCATCAAATAATGCATCAGCTACGCTTTCAACTTTATTGATACGCTTTGTAACCTCAGCAGCAGCTTGGTTACTCTCTTCATATTGATTTTTTAGCTCTTCGTATACATCTTGTAATTCCCCACCATCGTAATTCATTAAATGGGTAAATTGCTCTAATGCGTCACTAAATTGTTGTTGGGCATCTTCTTGTGATTCTTTAGCATCCTCAACACGGTCGACCATAATATCGCGCTTTTCAACACCGACTTTTTCCCATGCTGCATAGTAAGCACTCTGACAACCAGTCAGTAGCGTGAACAGAAATATTGTAGGAATAATTTTCTTCATGAAATCCTCTTTTGAAATGTTTATCCGCGGTACTTTGCCGCATCGATAATTGACCATACCTGAAATATAAAACCGAAAACCGCCATAAAAAATAAAATGCCGGTGGCGGCCAAAGCATAGTTTGTCCACACTAAAACGAAAAAAATCAACGCAGCTAAAATTCGTCCTTGGACCAACTGTCCTAATCCTGGAATAAACAGGTTACATATTGCTGCAATTACATTTCCGCCTGAACCTTGTCCTGCCATCTGTTGCCCCTAAGTTATTAATTCATTATTGTAGTTACACTTTATCAAATTATTGCAATCGGGTGGAAGAAACAATGTCAAAGTGGTTGTTCTTATGAGTGAGCTCTATCCTGCGATTAAGCCTTTTACTAGTGAGATGTTCCCCGTGGATAACGGTCATTCACTGTATCTAGAGCAAAGTGGCAATCCTAAAGGGATACCTGTGCTGTTTTTGCATGGAGGTCCAGGGGCGGGTCTTTTTAGCAATTATCGGCGTTTTTTTGACCCTCAGAAATACTGGATCATTGGTTTTGACCAAAGGGGCAGCGGTCAATCAACTCCATTTGGTAGTATAGAATGCAATACCACCCAAGAATTACTGAATGATATTAAACAAATAAGAGAGTATCTGGGCGTTAGGCAGTGGGTATTGTTTGGCGGTTCTTGGGGAGCTACATTAGCGCTGTTAGCTGCTATCGATAGTCCCGAAACCGTAGAAGGTTTAGTGCTCAGAGGAAGTTTCTTGGCGCGTCGCGAAGATTTTGATTGGTACCTTGATGAAAAAGGCGGCGCCGCGCAGCTATTCCCTGATTACTATGCAGAATTTGTGCTGCCTGCAGACGGGGCATTAACGACCCATACGCTGGTGGATGCTTACTACAAGCTTTTCACCGGTAGTGACGAAGTTCATAAGATGGCGGCAATCAAAGCGTGGTGTCTATGGGAGGCAAGAATTAGTCGTCTGCATTGTAAAATGCAAGATGATGAGCTGGTTCCGGACGTGCATCGGGGGATAAGCTTGGCGATACTAGAATGCCACTATATTAAACATCAGTGTTTTATAGAGCCTCATTATATATTAAATAATATTAATAAAATCAACCATATACCAGCCACTATTATTCATGGTAGATACGATTGTGTATGTAAAATACAAGGGGCATATGCACTTAATAAAGCATGGTCCGCCAGTCAGTTAACCATAGTGCCAGAGTCTGGTCACAGCGCAAATGAACCTAAAATAACTGCAGCACTATGTTTGGCAGCGACTGCCATGGCGAATTTTATCAAGGAAAATAAATGATTGGCTTGATACAACGGGTTAGTGAAGCAAAGGTGACCATTGACTCTGAGGTAGCAGGAAAGATTGATAGAGGCATATTATTGCTTCTTGGCGTAGAAAAAGATGACGATGAAACCAAGGCAAAAAAATTGTTTGAACGCGTGTTGAATTATCGAATTTTCAGTGATCAAGACGGTAAAATGAATCTTAATCTCAAACAAATTGGCGGGGGATTATTAGTGGTATCCCAGTTCACTTTGGTGGCCCAAACCAATAAAGGCAATCGACCTGGTTTTTCCCAAGGCGCTTCACCAGCGTTGGGAGAGGCTCTTTATAATTATTTTGTAAAATTAGGCGAAAGCAGCGAAGTATCCTGCCAAACTGGTAAATTTGGCGCTAATATGCAAGTTAGTCTGGTAAATGATGGTCCCGTTACTTTTAGTTTGCAGGTCTAGTAGCCATTTGCCCAAGAGCTGGTAATGATATTTAATGGTGTGCTAGCCGATTCGATATAGCCGCAGGTTAGCGGTATTTCCACAAGGATAAATGCATCGTAATGTATAAAATTGAAACCCCTGAAACTGAAGCTGATTTTGACGCTTACTTTGATTTTCGTTGGGAAATGCTCCGTAAGCCTTGGAACTACCCGCAAGGTTCGGAGAAAGATGAGTATGAGCAGGTCAGTGAACATCGCATGATCCGTAACAATAAAGGTGACGTGATTGCTATTGGTCGTGTGCATATGAACAATTCTGAAGAAGCACAGATCCGTCATATCGCCGTAGCAAATGAAGCCCAAGGCAGGGGCTTAGCAAAAATGATCATGTCTTCGCTGGAAGCAGTGGCCCGACAAGAAGGTGCAGTGCGTATGGTGACTAACAGTCGGGAGTTATCTACACCGTTTTTTGAAAGCTGTGGTTTTGAAGTTGAAAAAGAAGCATCCGCTGAATTAGGGAAACTGAAGCGCCAACAAATGGTAAAGCGTCTACTGGAACATAATTCCATTTTGTTGCATCCAAAGTGGTGTAAAGAGCTTCAGGATACCTGGCATGATTCGATACCTATCAGTGAGCAAATGGGCATTAAGCTTTACCAATACTCAGGTAAAACCTTAGAAAATCGTTCATCGCTAAATAAAAACATTAATCTACACGGGACTATGTTTGCTGGCAGTATTTTTTCACTCGCGACCTTAACGGGCTGGGGAATGATTTTTTTACAGCTCAAAGAAAAAAACTTAATGGGTGAGATTGTATTGGGAGATGGCAACATTCACTACCATAAACCGATTACCATGCAACCGCGAGCCTTGTGTCATATAGAAAGCCTAAACGGTAAATTTGATGGATTGTCCAAAGATAAGAAATGTCAGATCAAGCTTAAGGTTGATATTTTAGATGGCGATACTGCCGTAGCCGAATTTAGTGGTGTTTACTGGATTTTACCACTAGAGCCGGAGAAGCAGGATGAGATTGGGCAATAGATGATTGTTCGTGCATGACTAAAAATAAATTAAGTCATGCATCTTAGCGAATTTCAGACAACAAAAAAGCGCGTTATAAACGCGCTTTTTGTGACTAAGTTACCGAGTTATACCATCGCACTCTGTAATTTTTTCATAGCATTTTTTTCAATTTGACGAACACGCTCTGCAGAAACTTGGTATTTGTCTGCTAGATCTTGCAGTGTTGTTTTATCATCACTTAACCAACGGGTCTGGATAATGTGCTGACTACGCTCGTCAAGGGTCTTAATGGCTGAATACAGTTTTTGCGAAGCAAGCGCGTCCCAATCAGCATTAACTACATCGGTTTCAACATCTGCGCTTTTGTCCTCTAAGAACTGCACCGGTGCGAAGCTGCCGCTTTCATCGTCATCGGCTGATAAGTCAAAAGACTGATCGTGGCTGCTCATACGAGCTTCCATTTGTAACACTTCTTTTTCACTTACCCCTAAAACGCTTGCCACATTTTGCACTTCTGCATGGGTAAACCAACCTAAGCGCTTCTTATTTTTACGCAGGTTAAAGAAAAGCTTACGTTGTGCTTTAGTCGTAGCAACCTTCACGATGCGCCAGTTACGAAGCACGAACTCGTGAATTTCAGCTTTGATCCAATGTACTGCAAAAGAAACTAATCTTACGCCTACAGTGGGGTCGAAGCGTCTTACCGCTTTCATTAGGCCAATATTGCCTTCTTGAATTAAATCTGCTTGAGGAAGGCCATAACCTGAATAAGATCTAGCAATATGCACCACAAAACGTAGGTGCGACATGATTAGCTTTCTGGCTGCTAATAAATCGTCGTCCTGTTGTAAACGTTCTGCTAGACCACGTTCTTCCTCGGCGGTAAGCATATTAATGCTGCTAACGGCCTGAACGTAAGTTTCGATGCTACCGGTCTGTGGAACGGTTAACGTTAATGCACGCATATCTGTTGTCATAATCACCTCGTGTAACAATTTGTCCTAGGATCTATGCAATGACTCTGCCATCCAAGAACTGCTTTGAGTTTAGCTTGCTGTAATAGACCACTCAAAGACGAAAAAATTTCATGTAGCGGTCAATATATTGGTACGATAATATACGAAAATAATATTTAAATGATCAAGATCAATTGAAAAGTTATTAAAGCGCTACATTTGGGGCTGTTCAACCTGTTTCAAACATATCGAACAACGAATGATGCCACCATAATAACAGAAGCTATTGTACGCAAGCACTATCTTAGCAATATTAATATCCTATTACATATGATGGTACTTCATAACGTTTTGCCTTATAAATTGATCCATGTTGTTTTATTGATGTAAAAACAACGGTGGGCGTTATTTACAAAGTTCAAATTAGTCTGCTAGTCTGCACTTTGTTTGAAAATTAAACGATGGTATAGCTCGAGCCATTTTCAGTTCGTAAGCACCGCTCAAGTGCTATATTTTTAGGTTTAAAAGCTTAAATAAAATGATTTCAAAGGGATGTAAATGTTCGCCTTTATTGCTCGCCAGCCTATTTTAGATCGTCAGCGTGATGTGTTTGCCTATGAATTGCTGTTTCGCGATGGCAAAAACAATTGTTATCCAGACGAAGTAAGAGATGAACGCACTGAAAGCTTAATTGCTAAGCACTATCTTACATTGGGCTTAGAAGATATCTCGTGTAATAAGAAGTCATTCATTAATTTTCAGAAGGAAACCTTGGTGAAAGGGCTTCCCTCTGTTTTAGACCCTTCAAACGTGGTGGTTGAGTTATCTGATGCGTTATTGCCCCACAGCATGTTGTTGGATGTGTGCCGTCAGGTTAAGAATTCTGGTTTTACTATCGCGCTAGACGACCATAACCTCGATCCTAAATGGAACGAGTTTTTGCCCTATGTGGATATCGTTAAAGTTAATGTGATGCAAGGTGATTATGATGGCGTGGCGAAAAGCATGCCTAGATTACTGGATGCCAATGTAAAACTTGTTGCGGAGCAAATCGATACCCAACAAGACTTTGAGATTTATCGTGATATGGGCTTTGATTATTTTCAAGGATATTTTTTCGCTAAGCCAGAGGCGATAAAACAGCAGAACTTACCCACCTCTAAATTAACGCTAATAGAATTAATGGGCGCCAGCTCAAGTGAAACGTTTGATATTGAGCGTGTCAATTCAGTTATTGAGCACGATGTTGGCTTATCTTATATGCTGCTGCGTTTTGTAAATAATCCAATGGTTAATAAACGCTATAAAATCACTTCGTTACGACATGCTATTACCTACATGGGTGAAGTGGAACTAAAGAAGTTTGTTGCGCTGTTGGCATTAGCAAATTTAAATGATGACAAGCCCATGGAGCTATTACATTTATCTCTCGTTAGAGCGAAATTTTGTGATTTAGTCGCCTGTGAAGCAAAGAAAGGTGACAATCCACCGGTTGGCTTTTTGGTTGGATTATTTTCGCTACTTGACGCCGTTCTTGACCAACAAATGGACACGCTGCTAAATCAATTACCTATTGATGATGAGGTGAAGTTTGCATTAAGTGGTGGACAGAACGATTTGTCTATTTATTTGGTTTTAGCGAGAGCGTTTGAAAGCGCGAACTGGTTAAAGGTTATCCGGATAGCAGGATTACTAAAAATTGACCAAAAACGACTGCACAGTATGTTTAACCAAGCGATAGTTTGGGGGAATGGTTTACGTCAGTCTGTGTCAGCTCACTTTCCAGAAACGCAGCCTTAATTACTGGTAATACCAATGTGACTCAGATTGGGGGGCGCCCCAACTAACTCACATTGCTTATTTAGGTTCAATGGCGCTCACGTGACGCTTAACCGATATAACAGAGCCCGCTAAGCCCAACAATACAGAGGTAGAAAGCATTACCATTAAGGTGTTGAAATCGACGCCGGTTAAATTGAACTGCTTTTGATATAACTCACTTACCGCCGTTACGCTGGCGCTCATCCACCAAAGTAAGCAGATAACTGCGAACCAGGCGAGTAAGCCACCGAGTAAACCATACCAAAAGCCCGTGTACATAAATGGCCTTTGAATAAATGCATCTGTTGCACCGACAAGTTTCATCACCAAAATCTCATCTTTCTTGCTTAAAATATTCAATCGTATTGTGTTGCCAATAATCAATACAACGGCCAGAAACAATAACAGCGCAATGACTGTCACTAATTCTTTGGCTACCGTAAGCATAGCGTCTAACCGCTTTAACCACTGGACATCAAGCTTCCCTATATCGACTTCGCGTTCTTTACGTAATTTATCAAGGAGCTGACTGGCGGCAGTCGGACCAGAGTATTTCTCAGTAGGCGACACCAGCACCACCGACGGCAAAGGATTCTTATCAAGATAGGCAATGGCATCGCCAAAGCCAGAAAGCGTCTTAAATTCCGTTAAGGCGTCATCTGCGGGAATATAGGTGACCTTGGCTATCTCAGGCCATGAATTTATGCGGGTGAGTAACTGATCGATATGTTGTTTGGACGTTTCTGTCTTTAGAAATAAGGAAATTTCTGATGCTTGCTCCCAACCTGAGCTGACTTGTTCAACGTTCTTTAGCAGAATATACAAGGTGCTTGGCAATGTAATACTCAACCCTAATACACCTATAGTCATAAGCGAGGCTGCTCCAGCGCGCCACATTTCTCCTAAACTGCCTAGGGCTTGACGCACATGACTAAGAAAAAACATTTGAATACGCTGAACAATTGAGATCTGACTTAGCTGTGCGCCTTGAGCCCGTCCCTTAAATAATAAACTCATTCTTCAAACTCACTTATCATTGTGTGGCCAGTACGGTAGAATTCTGTATAGGCCCCGACTGGGTTAAAAATCTTGTGAAAGACCATCAGTGATCATCTGGCCACTTTTTAAAGTGAGCGTGCGATATTTCATCCGAGCGATTAAGCCAAGATCATGAGTAGCGATAAATACAGATACCCCTGCTTGATTGAAATCCTCAAACAAGCGGATGATTTCCATCGATAACTTAGGATCTAAGTTTCCGGTAGGCTCATCGGCTAATAGCAATGGTGGTTTATTAACGACGGCTCGGGCGATACCTACCCGTTGTTGTTCACCACCTGAAAGCATAATGGGCAGGTTCTTAACTTTATCCCGTAAGCCAACCATTTCAAGTGCTGCATGCACCCGTTTACTGGTTTCTTTGTGAGAGTATCCTTCGATAATTAAGGGTAGGGCGACGTTATCGAATATGCTTTTATCCATTAACAATTGATGACTTTGAAATATCATGCCAATGTCACGGCGAATATAGGCTATCTGTCGACGACTAATTTCATTTAAATCGTGACCATTAATTAAAACTCGTCCTACGGTCGGTCGTTCCATCAAGCTGATTAATTTCAACAAGGTACTTTTCCCTGCGCCAGAGTGCCCAGTTAAGAAGGCCATCTCCCCAGGCTCGATATGAAAATCGACCTTGCGCAGAGCTTGCTGACCACCTGGGTAGGTCTTACTAACTTGCTGAAATTTAATCATAGAATAACTATTCGCTTAACCGATTATTATCAACTGACGTGCTCTTTGATGTGTTGGTTTCAGTGTTATTTTCAGAAAATAACGCCTCGACAAATTCATCACTGACGAAAGGACGAAGATCGTCAATACCTTCGCCGACGCCAATATAACGAATAGGAATTTTAAACTGATCGGCCAGTGCGAAAATGACGCCGCCTTTCGCAGTACCATCAAGTTTAGTCAACGTGATACCCGTTAGGCCAACCGCTTGATTGAATAGCTTGGTTTGGCTTATTGCGTTTTGGCCAGTCGCCGCATCTAACGTTAGCATTATCTCATGTGGGGAAGCTGGATTGACTTTGCGCATCACGCGAACCACTTTTTTAAGCTCTTCCATCAAATGATCTTTGTTCTGAAGGCGACCAGCGGTATCAGCAATAAGCACATCGACGTTACGAGCTTTGGCTGATTCTAGCGCATCGTAAATAACCGAAGCACTGTCTGAGCCCGTTTTTTGTGCTATCACCGGAATATTATTACGTTCGCCCCACACTTGCAGTTGCTCTACGGCCGCGGCCCTAAAAGTATCACCTGCAGCCAGCATTACTTTTTTGCCCTGAGCCTGAAATTGCTTCGCCATTTTACCTATTGTGGTCGTTTTACCTACCCCATTTACCCCTACCATCAGGATAACAAATGGGCCATCTTCACTTTTGGGCTCGAGTGGTTGGCTGACTTCTTGTAAAATATTGCTCATTTGTTGTTTAAGCAATTGATATAGGGCATCGCCATCTTTCAATTGGTTACGCTTAGCGCCTTCTGTGAGCTTGGCAATAATTTTACTGGTGGTATCAATTCCAACATCGGCGACAAGCAGTTGCGTTTCTAGCTCTTCAAATAATTCATCGTCAATCGCTTTTCCGCGAAACAAACTAACTAGACCACTTCCCAAGCTTTCTTTAGTGCGCGAAAGACTTTGCTTTAATTTGGCAAACAAGCCTATTTTTGCAGGTTTTTCTTGGTTTTTTTCAGGCTCGGGCTTTATCGCTTCGATCTGAGGCTCTGGAGTATTATCAGTCAAAACTGGCGTTTTAACCTCAGGTGTTTGCGCATCAGCATCTTGCTCAACTTTTGAGACTAATGGTGTTTCGCTAACCTCTGGGCTGACGATTTCTTCATCAGATATATTTTCTTCATGTAGCGCAATTTCCACCTCGACAGATGAATGGGGTGACGATGATGCTTCTACCTCAGTGGCAACCACATCTTGAACAAGAGTACCTTCTTCACTTCCTTGATGCTGAGCACCTTGGTTTGTGGCCGGTTGGTGCTCTACTTGGGCTTCTTCTGATGCGCTCTTGGGGGTATCTTGCGGCTCTGACTTGGGCTTGTCTTTTTTGAGCCAACCGAAAAACTTGGACATATTGACTAGAAATCCTTGGAAAATCGTTGAGTTAATTGAGTACACTTACGTATGTTTGCAGCAATCATAACATTTCTAAGATAAATGAAGCGAGACGTAAAAAAGACTCAAGCCGCCAATGGCGCAATTCGTATCATAAGCGGCCAGTGGCGCGGGCGTAAATTACCGGTCATGGACGTGCAAGGGCTGCGTCCTACAACGGATCGTAATAAAGAAACTTTATTTAATTGGCTAATGGCACATACCCAAAATAGCCGTTGTTTAGATGCTTTCGCCGGAAGTGGCGGTTTAGGGTTTGAAGCACTATCCCGCTACGCTAAGCATGTGACGTTTATTGAGCTGGACAAAAAAGTTGCGGCTAATTTGCGCAATAATCTCACCAACTTAAAAGTGTCAACACAAAGCGCCGAAGTGATTTGCGCAGACTCGTTACGTTATTTAGCAAAACTAGAAGACTCATTTGATTTAATTTTTCTCGACCCTCCGTTTCATAAAAACTTGTTACCAGGGGCTATAGAAAAAATTCAACACCAAGGTCTACTGAATGAAAATGGTTTGATATACATCGAGTGTGAAACACAAAATGCGCAATATACAGTGCCATCAAATTGGCGGTTATTGAAACAGAATCAAAGCAGTCAAGTTACCGCAAATCTATATCAAGCTGATTAGTGGTTAAATATAATCCCTTTGAAGTTCATCTGATCAAAGGGATTGGCGGCATGCTTAATACGAGAGGGTTATTCTGAAGGAGCGATATCAATACCGATGTTGCTCATGCCTTCCCCGATGGCAATTTCACGTAGATCTTTGCACGTTTGGGCATTTTTGGGGCTGCTTGCTAAGAGCGTTAATAGTTCCTGCTGAGTCTCTATTTCCCATTGCATCAATGGATGTTGCTTTATTTCTTCATCGCTTAGTTCGACTTCAGAGGTCGCTTCAATAAACGCTTCAACGGTACCTTGTGCAAGCTTACTAACCACAACAGCACCTTGTAAGTCTTCTTCCATGAGCAATAAAATAATAGCGGACATAGACATGGCTGTATCGATAGCTGGGTAAACGCCAATACTGTCGAAATCGTTTGGATCAGGCACCGCTGATTCAACTTTTTCTAATTGGGCAGCAAAGTTAATTTTAGTTTTAGGGTGTGCTAACCACTCCCAAATAACGTTCAAACTATTGCGATACTGACTCGGATCGGCGAACTCTGTAGCTTCACAAAATAGTTGGTAATTCGGCAGCATTCGCTCTAATAGTGCTGCTGAAAAAGCCACTGCTTGCCAGCTCTCTAACTCTCTAACTTGTTGAAAAATAGTTAGTTTATTTTCTTTCATTTTTGCCCCATTGTTTCGCAATCTACACTAGCGAATAAAATTGTCCGATGCCATCTAACAGCATTTGAATTGAAATCATGATTAGAATCATACCCATTAATCGTTCGATGGCGATGAGTCCTCGTTCGCCGAGTACACGATGGAATAAGTTGGAAAACATCAAAATAATGGCCGTCACAAACCAAGCAGCAAGAAGCGCAAGAGACCAGTCAAGCATACGGCTATGGTCTTGATTAGCTAATAAAATCAGCGCAGCGAGAATAGACGGTCCGGCAATCATAGGAATGGCTAGCGGAACAATAAAGGGCTCCTCGCCTGCAGGTAAACCCGTCACACCGCCAGGTTGTGGAAAAATCATTTTAAGTGCAATCAAAAATAAAATAATGCCGCCAGCAATGCTTACCGTTTCTTGCTTCACACTGAGAAAATCTAATACCGCTTGACCACTAAACAAAAAGCCCATCATGATGATCAGCGAAAATAGTAACTCTCGAATCAATACGACACGCCGACGCTTTGGTTCAATGGATTTCAATACTGACATGAATACAGGCAAATTACCTAAGGGGTCCATGATCAAAAATAATGTGATGGCCGCTGACCAAGTATCCATAGTGTTACTCTGATGGTGGCTGAATGTTGAATATAATCTGGTTGTCAGTGTATAACATCTGGTAGGCACAACCCATCTGATTGAAACATTTATCTATTTTTATTATTTAGTGGCTTAAAAAACATTTGGGTAAATTATTTGCTATGGTTAATTGAGTGTCATTTACTGAACGACGGTGCGTTTGCCATTGCTGGCATTTTAATTTAACAAGGAGCAAAAAATGAGTGTGATGACAGTTGACGAGGTCGCTACATTTTTGGGTATTGAAGCCATTAGGGTGGAGCGATTAGAACGTGAACGCCTGCTAATTGCCGCTGAAAAGAACGAGCAGGGCAAACCTATTTTTAATTCTGCAGATGTTGAGAAGTACAAAGTGCTCGCTGAGCGATTAGGTGGCTTATAACAAAGATAAATCCCTTGCTGCACACTTTGTAAGGTATAAACCTAGGGTCGGTTTTAATGGCGCCTAGGTAAAACATAGAAACGTGTGTGTTTTATAGAGATATTCGCTAACGTATTATTCTTCTAACAACGCTTTAGCGATGGTGCGAATTCCCATGGCGGATGCGCCAGCAGGTGAATAAGCATCAGCACTGTCATGAAATGCTGCCGCTAGATCCATATGCAACCAACCTTGACCATCATTCCCTACAAAACGTGACAAGAAACCTGCAGCATTCGATGCTCCACCTGCACCACCACCTTTTTGTACCCGACTGTTCGCCGTATCCGCGTAATTAGAAGGACATTTTTCTTGATGCCATGTTTCTAGCGGTAATGGCCACGCAGGCTCATTTTCGTCAGTTGCGTAACCTAGCATACGTTGCATAAGGTTTTTGTCTAATGCAAAAAATGCGTTGTAATCTCGACCTAGCGCCACACTTGCAGCACCTGTCAGCGTTGCCGCATTGATGATTAAAGGTGCCTGAGTTTCCGTTGCTGCAATTAAACCATCGGCTAATACTAAACGGCCTTCAGCATCAGTATTGACTATCTCTACCGTGGTGCCATTTTTATAGGTGATAATATCCCCTAGTTTGTATGCATGGCCGCTAATCAAATTCTCAGCACAGCATAAGTAGAGTTTTACGCGCTTATTCAAGCCTTGCATGATCGCCAAACCAAGACCGCCAGTCACCATGGCCGCCCCGCCCATATCACATTTCATATGTAGCATGCCTTCACTACTTTTAATGCTATAACCACCGCTATCAAATGTAATGCCTTTACCCACTAACGCTGCACTCACTGGTGCGAGCGGATCGCCTGTTGGGTTATAATCAACTTCCAACATCACAGGAGGGCGTGCACTGCCGCGACCTACGTTGTAAAGGCCGTGCCACTGCTGTTCAACTAATTCTTCACCGGTCCATTGCTTCGCACTGACGTAGCTAGGACTTAAGCTGGTTAACCACTCAGTGCTGCTGCTGGCCAACTTTTCGGGGGATAAATCCTCAGGTGTGGCGTTGGTTTGATTACGGGTGAAAACCAATGCTTGATAGCGCTGCGTTAACGTATTGCTATTATCGTCGTCAGCCCATTGAATACGATGTTGTTTTTTTGTGTTGCTGAAACTGCAGGCAAATGCCCATTGTTGTTCGATATGCCATTTGCCGCATAAAGTAACGAAATCTAACGTCAAACCGTCTAGAATGCGGGCAGCACGGCGAATGATTCGATGTTGAGGATCATCAGATAACAGGTGGATTGTAGCGCTTTCATTGTCGAACGACAGCAAAGCATTCTTGCCCCAATGAGCAGGTGCGGCTGAAGTAGACAGTTGAATAGAAAGTCGAGACATAAAACACTCCTAAGAGAAAGTAAGCCAATATCATGGCATTTTTGTGACGATAAACAGTATGGTGATAAATGCAATTTAATAACAGTTTGATTGAAGGCGTATTAATAAAACGTTACAAACGGTTCTTAACAGACGTGACATTATTAAATGGTGAAGAGGTAATTGCGCATTGTCCTAACACGGGAGCCATGACCGGCTGCGCCGAGCAAAATATGCAAGTGTGGTTATCACCAAGTAATAACCCAAAACGAAAACTAAACTATACTTGGGAGATAGGGGTAACGGCAAAAGGTCATTGGATTGGTATTAATACCAATAATGCCAATAAAGTCGTTGGTGAAGCTTTGCAGCGTGAACGGGTCAGCGAACTTGTTGGTTATGATAACATTCGACCTGAAGTTCGTTTTGGCCATGAAAACAGCCGTATCGACTTCTTACTTACCGGGGGGGGGCAGAAAGATTGTTACCTTGAAGTGAAGTCAGTAACGTTACTTGAATCGGGTCAGGGATATTTTCCTGATGCCAAGACTGAGCGTGGTCAGAAACATTTGCGTGAATTAGCGGCTATGGTGGAACAAGGTAATCGTGCTGTTTTACTGTTTTGTGTTCAGCACACGGGTATCGATAGTGTCAAAGTCGCGGAGCATATTGATCCTAAATACGCAGAATGCTTTAAGCAGGCTATTGCTGCAGGAGTCGAAATTTTGGCATACTCGTGTGTCATCGATGAACAAAATATTACGCTAAATCAACGGCTCTGTGTAATCGACTGAAAATAAAAGTTGATTTTTTCGCCGACATCGCCATATTGCCCGTCGGAAATTGGTTTTTAGCAAGTACAGTAGGTCAGTGCGCAAAATTGCCAGCGGTATTTCTTTCTGTTATACATATCCGCTTGCACAAAATCGTCCTGTGCTCGTAGTTAAGGAGAATTGGCTGATGCCAACAGGAAACACCATGAAAACACTCGGATTATTAGCCTTAGCTGGACTGACTCCTTATCAGGAGAAAGCAGGCGAGGAATACATGAATGACAAACAAATGGAGCATTTCCGTTTGTTGTTAAAAGCATGGCGCGACCAGTTACGTCAAGAAGTAGATCGCACAGTTCATCATATGCAAGATGAAGCGGCAAACTTCCCTGATCCTGTCGACAGGGCAGCTCAGGAAGAGGAGTTCAGTATTGAACTTCGAACACGCGACCGTGAACGTAAACTGATTAAAAAAATCGAAAAAACCCTTAAGCGTATTGAAGAAGATGATTTCGGCTTCTGTGATACCTGTGGTATTGAAATTGGTGTGAGACGCTTAGAAGCGCGCCCCACTGCTGATTTATGTATCGATTGCAAAACATTAGCTGAAATTAAAGAAAAGCAGCTTCAAGGATAACTCCTCGAATTGCTAAAAAAGCTGCTCAACGCAGCTTTTTTTGTGCATATGAATTAATGAAACTGCCTTTCGCTGAAAATAGTGCCAATAAGAGTGAGTGCTATGTGGGGCGGTTTGCACCGTCTCCCTCCGGACCTCTGCATTTAGGTTCTTTAGTGGCCGCGCTGGGCAGCTATTTGCGTGCCCGTCAAATGGGTGGCAAGTGGTTACTGCGCATTGAAGACATTGACCCGCCCCGAGAACAAAAGGGCGCGGACACGCTGATCAAACGTACGTTGGAGCAGCATGGACTTTGTTGGGATGATAAGGTCATTTACCAGCACGATAGTCACCCGTACTATGAACAAGCATTAAGCGCATTATTTAACAATGGCCATAGTTACTATTGTCAATGTACGCGAAAGCAGCGTTTAGCTAATCCTAAGGGGCAACCCTGTCCATGTTCAAAACTAACACTTGCTTCCCAGGGCTGCGCCACAGTACTACGCAATACCGTCGGTGTTAGGGAAATGACCGATATTGCGCTAGGGCAAATTGTGTTTAACGACGAGATGAACGAAGACTTCATTCTGCGTCGAAAAGACGGTTTATATGCATATCAACTTGCCGTTGTGGTGGACGATATTCACGCTGGGATCACCGAAGTAGTGCGAGGTGCTGACATTTTACCTGCTACAGCCTTTCAGTTAGCGTTGTATAGGCTTTTCAAGCTAACAGCGCCGATTTATATGCACCTGCCATTAGTATTAGGCGAGAATGGTCAAAAATTAAGTAAACAGAATCACGCACCGGCATTGATAAATGAACGTGCTGCGAGTAATTTATGTTCCGCTTTGGGTATTCTTGGTTTAAATGTGCCGCATGACATGACGCATGCCACTGTAGATGAAATACTGCGCTGGGCACAAAGCAACTGGAACGAATCGCTAATTGCCAGTAAGGCGAATGCGTTTGACAATAGAATTGACGCGCCAGACAGTATATGATCGCACGCGTCAAAATCCCGTATATGGGTATTCCTTAATCATGGAGCTGAACTTATTATTTCTCGCGTAATCAACAAGGTTAAAGAGGCGTTTAAAAGCACGCCGAGCACGGCTAAAACCACTCTTGTTGCCCATATTATTCCTCGTGCTGAACATCCGGTATCACGCAGTGATATCAGTGATAATGCGCTAAAGGTTCTATATCGTCTGCATAACAATGGCTACCAAGCTTATTTGGTTGGTGGGTGTGTACGTGACATCTTATTGGGTAAGAAACCCAAAGACTTTGATGTGACAACCAACGCAACGCCAGAGCAGGTCAAGGAGTTGTTCAGGAATTGCAGACTAATTGGGCGCAGATTCCGGCTTGCTCACGTGGTTTTCGGTCGTGAAATTATTGAGGTGGCGACTTTTCGTGGTCATCATCCTAGCCAAGATGATAACGCTGAAGAGCAACATTTAAGTAAACAAAGCGATCATGGTCAGTTATTACGCGATAACGTCTTTGGCAGTATTGAAGAAGATGCTGAGCGCCGAGATTTCACCGTTAATGCCATGTACTACAATATTGCAGATTTCAGTATCCACGATTTTGCCCAAGGCATGCAGGCCATCAAAAACCGCGAAATAAGTATGATCGGTGACCCTGCAACACGCTATCGTGAAGACCCAGTTCGTATGTTAAGGGCTGTGCGTTTTGCCGTTAAGCTAGGGATGAAAATCAGCCCTGAGACAGCGAAACCAATGTACGAACTTGCGCCTTTGATGGCAAATATTCCGCCTGCTCGTTTGTTTGAAGAAGTATTAAAATTATTATTATCGGGACAAGGCTTAGAAACATACAAGTTGTTGAATGAATTTAATTTGTTTGAACAATTGTTCCCACAATTAGGGCCTTTGCTGAAGACACAAAATAGCCGTGAATTAGCCTTTATTGAACAAGTGCTGATGAATACCGACAACCGGATCAATTCAGATATGAAAGTGACACCTGCTTTCATCTTTGCAGCTTTGTTGTGGTATCCCCTAGAAGAGCGTTGTCAGCAACATATGGTTGAAGGCGGTTTGAATCATTTTGATGCCTTCAATTTAGCCTTGAGCGATGTGCTACATCGCCAAATTCAGCGTATTATGATCCCTAAACGCTTTACCATTACCGTACGTGAGATTTGGCAACTTCAACAGCGCCTACCCAAACGTTACGGACGTAGAGCGTTACAAATGCTTGAACATCCGAAGTTTAGGGCAGCCTACGATTTCTTATTGATCCGTGCGCAGATAGAAGGTGGAGAGTTATTAACGCTTGCTCAGTGGTGGACTGATTTTCAAGATGTCGACCCCGAAGAACGTCAAACTATGATGCAAGCTTTACGTGAAAAAGAAGGTGGCGGTCCTAAGCGCAGAAGTCGCTATCGAGGCAAGAAGAAAGCCACGCAATGAGCCGTGTATTCGTTGGGCTAGGGAGTAACCTAGCCGAGCCAGAACGACAAATCTCCAACGCCTTACAAGCAATAGAGGCGATTAATGATACGCATATATCGGCAACATCGAGTTTGTATGTTAGCCGTCCTATGGGTCCGCAGGATCAGCCTAGCTATGTTAATGCCGTTGTCGAGCTGCAAACTGACTTACCTCCTGTAAAATTTCTTCACTGCTTACAAAAAATTGAATTAGACCACGGGCGAGAGCGTAAAGCTGAACGTTGGGGGCCCCGTACTTTAGATCTTGATATCCTACTTTTTTCAGATCAAGTTATTGATTCAAAAGAACTTACCGTTCCGCATTATGGGATGAAGCAAAGAGAATTTGTTTTGTATCCCTTACATGAAATCGCTTCAGATCTAACCTTGCCTTGTGGTACAAAATTGACCTCTATGCTCAATAATTGCCCATTAAATGGGTTGGAAAAATTACCGTATAAATGAGTGTGATAGAAATCCGTTAAAAAATCCGTATAGTGCCTGATTTACTCAAGCTCTATTTAGTGTTCATCGTACTGGAGTGATTCAAAATGAAAAAAGTCACAACTTCCACGTTGTTGAAAATGAAGCAACAAAGCGAAAAAATTAGTGCGCTTACCGCCTATGATGCGAGCTTCTCAAAGTTGTTTGATGAGCAAGGGATAGACGTACTGTTGATTGGTGATTCGTTGGGCATGGTTCTGCAAGGCTGTGACGACACACTAGGCGTAAGTATTGATGATGTGGCTTATCACACACGTGCTGTGCGTAAAGGTGTTGAACGTGCATTTGTTATAGCGGACATGCCTTTTATGTCGTATTCCACCCCACAACAAACTTACCTTAATGCAGCAAAGTTAATGGCTGCTGGCGCCAGTATGGTCAAGCTTGAAGGCGGACGTTGGTTGCTAGAAAATATCAAGGGTTTGAACGAGCGTGGCGTACCAGTATGTGGTCACTTAGGATTAACCCCACAATCGGTACACGTTTTTGGTGGCTTTAAAGTACAGGGTCGTGACGACTTACAAGCTGAGCAAATGCTTGAGCAAGCCAAAGAAATGGCCGCTGCGATTTCACAAGCGATCGATATACCGGTTATTGGTATTGGCGCGGGGCCTGACACGGATGGACAAATCCTTGTCATGCACGATATGTTTGGTATAAGCGCCAACTACATGCCCAAATTCTCCAAAAACTACCTGCAGGAAACGGGCGATATGCGTACTGCAGTTAGCCAATATATTGAAGAAGTGAAGGACGGTAGCTTTCCGTCTGATGCCCACAGTTTTAGTAAGTGAGTTAAATATGCGAGTGATTAGTAACATCGCTAGTTTACGCGACGTGCGTCGCAGCTGGCAGGCTGAGTCTAAGGTTATTGCTTTTGTACCGACCATGGGTAATTTACACCAAGGCCACCTTAATTTAGTTAAAGAAGCCAAATTAAAGGCTGATGTTGTGGTGGTGTCTATCTTTGTGAATCCACTGCAATTTGGTCCTGACGAAGATTTAGAAGCTTATCCGCGCACATTAGAAAATGATCGCAAAGTATTAAGCGAGATGGGCGTAGACGTTTTGTTTACCCCGCAAGTAAAAGACATCTATTCGCGGGGTCTTGAACAGCAGACCTTTGTCGAAGTGCCTGGTATTTCATATATGATTTGCGGTGCTAGCAGGCCAGGTCATTTCCGCGGTGTGGCCACCATTGTCTGTAAGCTGTTCAATATGGTGCAGCCGAACATGGCTTTTTTTGGTGAAAAAGATTTTCAGCAATTACAAGTTATCAAAGCTATGGTCACTGACTTATCAATGAATCTAACGGTTCATGGTGTGATTACGGCCCGAGAAGATAATGGGTTAGCGTTGAGTTCACGTAACCAATATCTTAACGCAGAACAGCGCGTTTTAGCGCCTACCTTGTACCAACGCCTACAAGAGATGCGTCAAAAAATTGAATCCGGAAGACGAGACTTTTCACGTATTACCAGTGAATGTTGCGAGCAGCTCGCACAAGCAGGATTTAGCATTGATTACATTGAAATTCGCTCGGCAGATACACTTTTACAACCAGGTCATGAAGAGACTAAGGTTGTAATCCTAGCGGCTGCGTTTTTAGGCCGTACCCGCTTGATTGATAATATTCAGGTGTCATTAACCTAGTCATTATTGGATTTTATTTGAATCATTAAAAAGGCCCCCAGTAATTGGTATGTCCAACTATTGGGGGTCACTTCAAAACTAACGGCCTTTTTAATTGTTAGCGGTAAAGAGTCTAACGCTAACTAAGGCAAGGATTTTTTAGTTAATTCAGCCCAGTCTTCACTCTTGTTAGCGATTTCCATTTGCTCATCAAGAATATTCTGTAAATCTTTCTCTGTGGTCAGCGGATTGGCCAATACCACACGAAAAACCGTCATAGTTTGTTCGCCATAAGCTTCTGTTTGCAAGCGTGTACGCGACACAAACGACTTACCTGCTTCACGTTGCTGCTTTTGTACATAGACGGTGAGCTTATCTAACTTCTTATTAAACCCAGGGCTTAATGAAGGATCAGCTTTGATCTGCTGTTGTATTTCTTGTGGATTTATCCGATAGGTAAGCAAAGATAACGTTGGATGTGTGATCAATTCAAAGTCAGGATGCGATTGAATCATACGCGCGAATATCTTAGCTTTTTCTATGCTTTGATCGATCAATAACTCATAGCCCTGTCGACCAAAGATATGCAAAGACGAATATACCATCATAGCCATACCGTTGCGCGAACCCTCGAGCGTCGTGGCACCTAAGTCTTTTGAACCTGCTCGTAATATGTAGTTGGCGTGATGTCGTACCGCATTACTATCATTAGGATCTTTAAATAACACCATGCCTGCACCCATAGGTACGTACATTTGCTTGTGTGCATCTATGGTCACTGAGTCTGCGCGCTGAATACCTTTAAGAATATTTCTATGGGTATTCGAGAAGAGCGTTGCGCCGCCCCAGGCTGCATCAACATGGAAATGGCAACCTAACTCCTCGGCTACATCAGCTAGTTCGTCTAGCGGGTCTACATGGCCTGTCTCGGTAGTACCTGCTACTCCTACTATGCTTAAAATTTTGTTACCTTGCTCGGCGTATTGTTTGCCAAACGCTAAGGCTTTCTCTGGTGATAGTCGCTGGGTAGGGCAGTCTAGGGTAATTAATTGCTCTCGGCCTAAGCCGAGTATGTCAACTGATTTGGATAGCGAATAATGGCCTCGACGAGATGACAAAATTGCCATTTTCTTATAACCGTAATGTGTCAGGCCAGCGGCAAGACCTTCACGAGCCACACCTTTAAATTTGCCATCAGCAGCAAGTGCTTTGTTTCGGGCAACCCATAACGCGGTGACATTAGCGATTGTTCCACCAGAGCAAAAGGCGCCCAACGCATGATTTGCGCTATGCAGATAGGTGTTATAAAACTCGGCATTCTGGCCGTACACCAATTCGTGCATCATACCCAGCACTTGACGCTCCAAAGGCGTAAAGGCTTTAGATGTTTCAATTTTGACCAAATTTTGATTCAGCCCGACTAATAATTTAGCCAGAGATAAATGAAAATAAGGTAAAGCAGACGTCATGTGCCCGATAAATGTTGGCGAATAGGTATTAACGGAATTTGCGACTACTTTTTCAAGTAAGTTAGCCGCGTGCTCAGAAACAAACTCTGGGTGCTCTGGCACATTAAATTCAGCAAAACTTTGCTCTATTTGCTCAAGCGATGTGACTTTGGTCACCACATGTTGAGACAAAAAGTCGGCCAAGTTATCTGACAGATGCTGCTCAATCTGAGCCAACTTAGAATCTTTACCTTCAGGCATAGTAAAAACTCTAAACAAATGCTCTAAACTGACTTCAGCTACGGCCACGCTTGACACCTCATATGAAAACTTTCGGGTCGCGAACTTTACATTAATTTTCCAGCCATACCAACATAAAGACCCATAAAATAGAGGGCTAAGGTAAGATTTTACGACATATTTTTACGTAACAGAGTGTGATATTTGTTTGATCTGCAAGCACAAAGCACAAAAGTTGTTCGATTGTACCTAGCCTTAAGGCGCTAACTTGCTATAGTATAAAGAAAAAACATTACCCATTATGAAAGTTTCTCAGGTCACTGAAAGTTTTAACCTTGATAACGTCGTGCCGTTTTTTCAGCCTATTATGGATTTGTCTAACAATCAGGTTTGGCGTTACGAATGTCTAGCGCGCCTTATTACGTTTGGCGAACATCCTTTTATTCCAACTGAATTTCTGTATTTAGTTGAGCGCCAAGAAAGCCAATCTCAGCTAACAGAAACCATATTTAATCGCAGCGCCCAGTATTTTCGCGAGCTAAATATGCCTTGGAATATCAATATTAGTTTGGCCGATATGCAGGATGAAAGTATTCATCGCTTTTTGGCAGCACAAGTGCAGAATTACCCTAATCCGCAACGCGTTGCATTAGAGGTCACCGCGCAAAACGTTTTTTCTGATACGGATACCTTCGAAGAATTCTCACTGTTATGCAAAAAACTGCGTTTAAACCTATTTGTAGATAATGTTGAGCCACAACTTGGCAGTATTGAACATTTGTTGGCGTTGCCGATAAGCGGTTTGAAAATGTCGGGCGCAACCCTAGCGACTCTGTCGCAAGATGCTCCGGCTCAATCTGTTGTGAAGCAACTTTGTGAACAAGGCCGACGTAAAAATATCGCGTTAGTTGCACAGCATCTTGAGAGCGAAGAGCAATTGGTGTTACTCAAGCAATTAAATGTGCGTTATGCCCAAGGTTTCTACTTTAGCCAACCCAAAGCTCAGGCGCACTAGTTAATACGCTATAACTGCGCAATAACCTGCCAACTATGTTGTCCGCTCGCCCAGTATTTACGCTCAAACGGTGTGATTGCTTGCTTGTCGTGATACTGATGTGTATCGCCGCTGAATCCTGCGATGTCGAGTGCCATGGAAAATTCCTCAATATAAATTTGCCAATTACTGCGCACCTCAAGCTGCCCTCCCAATTTTAGGATATCTGCAAAGGCAGGACTAGCGTGCCAACGTCTCTGCACATGAGCTGACTTAGGATAGGGATTGGGATAAAGCAAAAAGTGTTTCGCCAAGCGCCAGTTAGCTTGAACGGCTAAGCGCCAAAAGTCATTTAAATCCGCGCGTAATATCAGAGCGTTGTCTTGCTTAAGATTATAATGTTCATGCTTACCAATTCGATGAGCTGATTTATCGACCCCAATCACTTTTGCTTCAGGATACTTATTGGCAATATGGGTGGTACTTTCACCCACGCCGCAACAGGCATCCAAGATTAGCGGCCCCTGCCAATCATTCAGCCAGTTTTGCGCTTGAGCAAATGCTTGTAGGGTGTGTTCAGTAAACGGACGTTGACTTGTGTGTTGCAGATGACGTGCGACCAGCTCTGGAATTTTCTCGTGGATCCCAGTTTGATTACTGTCAATATGCCTAGAGTTGCCGCCAGATGTTGAATTGCAATTGTTCATTATACTTACCGTTTCCGTCTAACTTCTTATACCTACACCGCGGTTGATAAGCGAGTATGCGAAACTGAGTAAAATGACGTTAAAAACAACCAACAAACCTAATGAATACAGGTAATCAACGTCAGACACGCCTAAAAATCCGTAACGAAAGCCGTTAACCATATACACAATGGGGTTTATCTTACTGACCCATTGCCAAAATTCAGGTAGCAATGTCAGCGAATAAAACACCCCGCCTAGATAGGTAAGAGGGGTTAATACGAACGTAGGTACCACACTGATATCATCAAAAGATTTAGCGAATATGGCATTAATCAAGCCCGCTGTAGCAAATAAAGTTGAGGTTAATAGCAAGGTGATGATGATAATGGGGATGCTATGCAAGGTGATGTCTACAAATAACATGGATACACAGGTGACGATTATGCCAATTAGAATAGCCCGAGCCACGCCCCCTCCAACGAAACCGGCGATGATGACCCAGTTAGGAATAGGGGCCACTAAAAGCTCTTCAATGTTGTGCTGAAATTTAGCACTGTAAAACGACGAAGACACATTGGAGTAAGAGTTGGTGATAACGGCCATCATAATAAGGCCGGGCACAATGAACTCCATGTAGCTAAAGCCTCCCATTTGGCCAATGCGACTGCCGATTAAATTACCAAATATGACGAAATACAACGACATGGTAATGGCAGGCGGTACTAGCGTTTGTATCCAAATACGCAAGAAACGCGTGCATTCTTTTATCAACAACGTTTGCAGGGCAATTATAGTGCGATTATTCATTGGCTAGGGCCTCTTTCTTTGCTGACTCATCTTTGACCCGCTGTGCTTCACGACCTGACTCGACCAAACGCACGAATAACTCTTCTAAACGATTGGATTTATTACGCATACTCAAAACCTGTATCTGTTGATTTGAAAGCTGTTCGAATACATTGTTTAGGCTTTCTTCTTTAGCTACATCTACTTCTAGGGTGTGAACATCAAGCAAACGGTGTTCGAATCCTGTTAAGGTAATATTTTGATGCTCACCGGCTAAATCTAAAATAAACGTTTCAATATTTAAAGTGGCTAAAAGTGATTTCATGCTGGTGTTTTGCACGATAATACCTTTGTCGATAATGGCTATATTACGGCACAACATTTCAGCTTCTTCGAGATAATGGGTGGTAAGGATGATGGTGATCCCTTGCTCGTTAATTTCTTTTAGAAATGTCCACATCGAACGGCGAATTTCAATGTCTACCCCAGCTGTGGGTTCATCCAGAATGAGCATTCTGGGTTCATGCATTAGGGCTCTGGCAATCATCAAACGGCGTTTCATGCCACCGGATAAATTTCGTGCGGGTTGATTACGTTTTTCCCATAAATCGAGTTGCTTAAGATATTTCTCAGCACGTTCCTTTGCTATGTTGCGCGGCACACCGTAGTAACCCGCTTGGTTAACCACAATTTGCATCAAGGTTTCAAACTGATTGAAGTTGAACTCTTGAGGAACCAAACCTATGCATGATTTGGCTTCGACGGGTTGGGTATCTAATGAGTACTCGAAAATATCGGCGCTGCCGTCTGTCTTATTAACCAATGAGCTAATGATACCAATTGTTGTCGATTTACCCGCACCGTTGGGGCCGAGTAGGGCGAAAAAATCACCTTGTTTTACCTGTAAATTTATCCCATTGAGGGCTCGGGTTCCACCTTTATAAACTTTGGTCAACCCTTTGATATTCAGTGCATTCATGCTTGATTTCCGCGCGTGTCTTTGAATTTAGGATATGCGATTTATTGCGCTAGCTGCCAACTTATAAAGACAAATAAAAAAGATTAAAGTCGTCGGCCGGATATACTAACACCACAAAATATGCATCATACCATGGCGATGAATGAATAAAATTCAAGGTTTTTAGTTTGTTAGCAAATAACACGCAGCGCCTCAAAATTTCTATGCAGAGGAAACCTGTTTGTGCTTACTCTAGTCACTCAACCCATAATAATAACGAGACAGCCATGGCCCATATGACTCCCCTACCCAAAGAAACCACACCCGAATTAGCGGATGATTTTGCTATTTTCGAACAAATTCTCGGGTTCGTACCTAATAGCTTATTAACGATGCAACGCCGTCCAGATATTGTGCGCGGCTTTGGCGTACTTACCAAAGCCGTTATGGCCCAAGATGGAGTCGTTGATTTAGGATTTAAGCGCCTGTTGGCACACTTTTCAAGCCGTGCCGCGGGCTGCCAATACTGTGAAGCTCATTCGTTAATCGCAGCCAAAATTCACGGTATTACGGATGAGAAAGTTGCCGCTGTTTGGGAGTACCAAACCAGCCCATTGTATTCTGATGCAGAACGCGTGGCATTAGACTATGCATTAGCGGCTGGTTCTGTACCTAACGCGGTAGATGAACCGCTAATGGCGCGCATGCGAGTACATTGGGACGAAGATGATATTGTTGAAATATTAGGCGCCATATGCCTATACGGTTTCTTAAATCGTTGGAATGATTCTATGGCAACTGATTTAGAAGCAGCACCCAAAGCATTAGGCGAAGAGGTATTGGCCCAAGGCGGCTGGACAGGGGGTAAGCACGTGTAGTATTTATCACCAATAAAAATATTTTTATCCCCGATGGTAGATCAGATATTGCCCATAGATTTCATGGTAAACAAACGGTGATTTAAGGGTTTTATAGGATGCCATAAAGTCGTCTTTTATATCGTTTTCAGGCGGTTAAAATTATTTTCAAATTGTTCAAAAATTCTACTGTACAAGTGTTGAATTCGGACTTACATTAGCGCCGATTTTATCTTACTGGCCGTGGGCCTACCGGATTTTTGTGAATTTTAGTAATAATCGTATTTCAGCTATTTATTTGGGCAATGAAGAGTCTATTTTAAGCTCTGAGCAAGATTGGCTGAATGCGGAGCGCGGTGCTCGTTATCGTGATGCGGTACATATCGCATTACCCGGTGGTGAGGTGTGGCTATTCGATTACGGCATCGCAATTTTCTGGGGTGTTGATGAAGATGAACGCCTAGCGTTATTGCACCGTCTTAGTTTGGCTGAAGGTTTGTTGACGTCGGCAAGTCAGGAGCATTTTCGTTTTACGCTTAACGCACCTGAAGCACGTATTAGTCGGGACAACGTTAGTCTGACTCAGGATGATCCGCTGTCGAGGCTGGCTATTAGTCATGCACTTGCTCAGTCTTTGAAGTTAAATGAATATGAGAGCCAAGCACAGCAAACTATCCAAGATCATGCGCATATTCCTCAGGCATTGGCGGATACTGGCAAAATTGAGTTATCTAGACGCAATATAGCGAAAATTCGTGGTCGGTTGTTCAGTACTAAAAGCGACATTATTTTGCATTACGGTTTACTTGATACACCTGAGTTTTTCTGGGAATACCCAGAATACGAAAGCACCTATAACTTGGCTGCCCGCTATTTAGAGATTCACCAACGGGTTGAATTATTATCGAAAAAGCTGGCTACCATTCATGAACTATTTGATATGTTGGCCGATGAGCAAAAACATCAGCATTCTTCATTTTTAGAATGGATTATTATCATTCTGATAGCAGTCGAAATTGTTATGTTCGGTGCGAAAGAGTTACAGATAATGCTCGGTTTGTAGGACCTCTCTTTTGAGGTATGCTTTGCGTGAAAAATGCCCACATTTGTGGGTGTTTTTTTACTATCCGCATACAAAAATAGGCTTAACGATAGCGTAAAACACATCACCAACATTTGTATCATATCCGTTTGAAGACTTGCTTTTCTGTTTGCACAAGGCAAGTCACAGAGTGATATTTAATTATGGTAATGATGTCACTTTCTGGTTCGAGGTTATCGAGACCATAATCTACTCACCGCTTTTTTCGGCGTTTTACTCAGCTTTTGAATGAATGCAAAAGGCACGTCTACTTGCGCTGTTTGTTGGGCAATATCTTCCAGCATGGCCATCCATAATTTTGCAGTCATCTCGGAGTCGAACAACGCCCTGTGAAAGCCCCCCAGTGAAGGAATATTTTTGTAGCTAATTAGCGAGCCTAGCTTGTGATTAGGGGCTCGTTGATATAGACGTCTTGCGACCAATAAAGAACAAGCAAACGAGCCGTCATAGGTTTTAGCAATCCGGCGTAATTCGGCATCTAAAAAACGTTTATCAAAAGATGCATTATGCGCCACAAGGTTACTGTCGCCCATAAAGTTAGCAAATTCCTCCATTACTTCATCACAGGGCGCGGCTTTGCTTAACATTTGGTTAGTGATACCGGTGTAATTTTCAATAAAGCCACTGACCCGCTTTCCCGGATTCATTAAAGCTTGAAAGCGATCAACTACCTCGCCTTTTTCTAAACGAACGGCCCCTATCTCGATAGCTCTATCGCCCATATCTGGTGACAGTCCCGTGGTTTCGAAATCAAGCACGATAAGGGAGTCGGCGCTATTTTGCATCATCAATATATTACCTGTTTGTTGGTAGGGCGGTATATTAACAAAAAACTATTGGGCTCAGGTTAAAATAATGGAGGCAGATTTCTTTGACTGAGGGGGGTAAAGAATGGAATCTGGAGGTCTCGCTACATGGATTATTACCATTCTAAATGCACGAAGGTCCGTTGCGTCTTATATATCAACAAAACGCCCATTAATATGGGCGTGTTGTATTTTAAGTTAATTAATTATTTTCGTGCTTACGGCTCGTCGTTAACCAATAATTCTTGAGCGCGATGCTGGTAGAATGCTGGGTTTAAACCAATCAGTTGTGGAATAGTTGCCGATACCGCGATTGACGATAACGTACCGAATACCACACCGGCAAAAAGACCGATAGCAAAGCCTTGCAAAGGCTGACCGCCGAATATCCAGATTGCGCCTATGGTCGCCAATGTCGTGCCTGACGTTATAAGCGAGCGAGTTAGGGTCGATTTAACAGCAGTATCGACTATATCACTCATGTTCATATTGGTTTTAGCGCGCATAACTTCACGTAATCTATCGCCGATGACAATAGAATCATTTAATGAATAACCGATGATCGCCAGTACACTGGCCAGTACGGTTAAATCGAACGGTAAGCCAAGCCAGGCGAACAACCCCAGTACTACCAATACGTCGTGAACTAATGCGACTAATGAACCACAAGCCAAACGCCACTCGAAGCGCCAAGTCAAGTACATCATCATGGCTATGGCAGCAACAAGTAGTGCTAAACCGCCATTGTCGACTAACTCTGAACCCACTTGCGAGCCTATAAACACCGAGTCTTGGGGCGTAATATCGTAACCAGTTTGCGTGGCGAAATTATTCAGCCAATCTTTGTTTATTACGTTTGCAGTGCCATCTGCCTGACGGATGGTCCATTGGGTATCAACTGCGCGGCTATTTAGCTCAAAGTCACCGGATAAATGCGTAGTTAATTGATTTTGCATTTGCTCTTTGTCGATACTTTGTGACGTAGTGAACTCGGTCATATAGCCACCGGTAAAATCTAAACCTAAATTTAACCCTTTAAATCCAAGCCCTAATGCAGAAAGTACCATCAAGGTAATGGCAAGATAAAAACCAGCCAAACGATATTTACTGAACGTGGCTAACGGTGCAGCGAGCGCTTTGGTTTTGTTAAGAACATTTGTGTCGATACGTATAATTGATTTACTGCTCATAGATTTTCCATTCATGAGGTTAGCTCCTGATGTTTAACCGTGATTTTCGGTTTAACGATATATGTCAGTACGTGGGCGACAAATACGCCAGTAAACATACTGGTTAGAATGCCTAAACTTAAGGTCATGGCGAACCCTTTGACTGGGCCATAACCAATGCTAAGTAAAATTAGCGCCGTGATCATGGTGGTCACGTTGGCATCCAAAATAGTGGCGAAGGCTTCTTTGTAGCCAGCCTCAATAGCCATAAAGTTACTTCGACCTCGTGAACGTTCTTCTTTTATTCGCTCAAAAATCAACACGTTGGTATCGACTGCCATGCCAACGGTTAATACCAGTCCGGCTATACCAGGCAACGTCAGCACTACATTCGGTAATAAGGCCATTAAGCCTAACAAGCACACTAGGTTAAGCACTAAGCTGACATTGGCGATAAGGCCAAGCTTGCGGTACCACAAGCCCATGAAAACCAAGGTGATACCCAAGCCAATGGCTAATGCCATGATACCGTTGCTGACATTTTCTTTGCCAAGCGATGCTTGAATTGTACGTTGCTGCACAATGGTAATCGGCGCATCTAACGAGCCAGCACGTAACAATAATGCAAGATCAGAAGCGGCTTGAGGGCTGTCTAAGCCGGTAATACTAAAGCGATTTCCTAGTTGACTTTGAATGGTTGCTACACTGATCACTCGACTATTTTTAATCATCTCATCAGCACTATTTTTGTGGTATTCGGAAAAAATAGTCACCATAGGATTACCAATATTATCTCTGGAAAACTCAGACATCTTTTTACCACCGATGCCATCCAGTGACAGATTTACCAGAGCAATACCCATTTCATCCCGCCCTGAGTTGGCGTTTTCAATGTTAGAACCAGTAAAAATCGGTTTTGGAGCGACGCGTAAACGGCGACCGTTTTCATCAGTAAACGTTTTCGCACCTACAGTGCCGCTACCCGCCATTTCGTAAAAATCCAATGAGGCGGTGGCACCAATAATACGTTTGGCCTGTTCAGGATCTTTTACACCAGGTAGTTCGATACGAATTCGGCTTTGTCCCTGGCGCTGAGTAACCGCCTCTGTAATGCCTAACTCTTCGATACGGCCACGCAAAGTAGTCAGCGCTTGTGCCATAATTTCATGATGAAAGGTACTAATACTCTGTTCTGAAAAAGCTAAGGTAGCGCTGCGATCGCCTGTTTGCGCGTAAGTAATGCCCGGCAAACGTTGTTGTAACTCAATGACCACCGCTTTTACTTGGGAGGCTTGATGGCTGAGAAAACTCAGTTCAATTTTGCCGTCAGTATTGACTTGACTTGCTTGTGGCTGGCGTGATTTAAGCGATCCGTCAACAACGTTGTTATCAAAGGCGGCGACTTTCACACTCATACCGCGTAGACCTTGATCATGGATGATCTGTAACGCTTCATCTTTAGCATTACCAAGGCGTTCTTGATCGGCTTTGTTGGTATCAACTTCTAACACAAACAGCACGCCACCGCTTAAATCTAAGCCTAACTTAATAGGTGACATGCCTAGTCCTTGAAGCCATTTAGGTGCGGCCGATTGGTTGCCTAGGCGTACTTGATAGCCATCACCTAAGCTATTTTTAAGCTGCTGTTGGGCGCGCAAAAGTGCTTCATCATCACCACCGATAACGACTTTACTATCAGCATCGCCATTTATGATTTGCTCGACTTGAATATTTTCTTGCTGCATTAAATTGCGCAGTTGTTGCGTGTTAGGCAGCGATTGAGTTGGGTTAATGCCACTGATCAGCAAGGCATTATTGTTGCCGTATAACGTGGGAATGGCATTTAATCCCAGAATGACCACAGTGATAATGATCACCAGTATTTGCCAAGTATGTTTGGGCTTTGTATTAGTTTTACGCATTTTCGTTCTCATATTTACCCAAATGACGTATATGATTAGCTGAAAAGCGTCTCGATCAAATGGGGAGCGCAGGTGCAGTAATACGCACGCGCGAAATTAAATTCTATATAGGTGTACTAACAAGAAATGTGCACTTTATAAGCGCGAGAACGTACTAACTTAAGTAGGTGAGGGTGCCGGAATACTGAGTATTTCCGTCTTTCCAGCCAGCTAGGCGGCTGTGAGTATTTGGTGCGTCTGGTCGTAGATACCATGGCACTGCATTATTTGCTGTTAACGGCGCTAAGAAATATTTTAGGTCTAAAACTTCAGGTAAAAATTCATGCACCAAGACAAATATAGGCTCACTTTGAAATGTAGATCCAAAGGCACTGGCAGCTTGACGCTCGAAAGGCGGTAAGCTGACATTGTGGTTAACCCTGACTTCATAAACGGGGGTTTTATCGTCGTTATTGCCACTATCATTTCGATCGTTAGCGCGCTCGACTGGCGTCTTCGTACATTCAGATAAGCTAAATTCTGACAGTAATGCATGAAACAACTCATCGGGGGATATATGCGTGTTTACACTTTCGAAATCGCTCCCATCCATATGCACAGTAGTTGTCACGAAAACGGTATTATCTGTGAACTGACTTGGATTTTCTGCTGCGCGGACAGGGCTAATTATTGCTGCAAAAAGAGCAATACCTAAGCTGAAAATAAACGCGCGCCAAACCCACATGAAAATCAATTCAATCCAACAATAAGAGTGACGCTATGATAGTGACGAATGTCGTAAATACAAGATAAAGAGTGTGACAAAATAAGAAAAGATCAAACGCATTATCAGAACTGATATTAAAAAAGGAGCCGAAGCTCCTTTTGTTATTTTTTTATCATTTTGCTATTTATTTTATAGTCGCCTTTCTTGCTAAAGGCATGATGTTTTTAGCGATACAAAGCAAGCTTATTTGATAAATAGCATTTCTTGATACTTAGGTAATGGCCATAAGTCGTCAGCGACCATTGTTTCTAATTTATCGGCGTGCTCACGTACTTTAACTAATAGCGGGCACAGCGTTTTTGCACTGAAGCCCATATGGGCTTCGGTGCTGTCAAAATCGTGTTCCTCCAATGCGGCTTTAAGTTCGTTAACCGCGCTCATCATTGCGTTAGCTTGCGTAACCGCTTCAGCTAAATCTGTATTTTCCAGTGTTAAGCTCAGACCTGAAAGTGTTTGGCTAACATCGGCTAAATGCGTTAGGTGTTGGGTTACCGCAGGATAAATTTGTGTGGTTGCCATATCGATCACTAGCTTGGCTTCCACTTCAAGGGATAAAATATACTGCTCTGCGTAGACCTCGAAACGACTTAACAGCTCATCTTTTGACAATACCCCTGTTTTGATAAACAAATCGACTACTGCTGGGTCTTTAAACTCAGGCAATGCATCAGCGCTGGTGGGTAAGTTTTTAAGCCCGCGCACTTCAACAGCTTCTTTGTGCCACGCTTCGCTGTAGCCGTCACCGCCGAAAATTACGTTACCGTGTAATTCCATTAGCTCTTTAAGCACTATGATAACAGCTGCAGTTTTATCGGTGCCGTTAGCTAGAGCTGCTTCAAGTTTTTCAGCTATCCAGTCGAGTGAATCGGCTAGCATAGTGTTCATTGCAACCAAAGGACCTGATACAGATTGAGATGAGCCAACTGCACGGAACTCGAAGCGGTTGCCGGTGAAAGCGAACGGTGAAGTACGGTTACGGTCTCCCGGATCTCTTTCAAATTTTAAAATTTGCGACAAGCCTAAGTCCATTAAGCCGCCTTTGGCTTTCTCAAGCAATTTGCCGGCTTTAATATCATTAAATACGCTTTCTAATTGGTCGCCTAAATAAACAGACAAAATTGCAGGTGGGGCTTCATTGGCACCCAAACGGTGATCGTTTGATGCAGAGGCAATAACCGCGCGAAGCAAACCACCATGTTTATGTACACCGCGGATAACAGCACCACAAAATAACAAGAAGTTAAGGTTATCATGGGGGGTACTACCTGGATCAAGCAAGTTACCTTGAGTGGCATTTCCTACTGACCAGTTAACGTGTTTACCTGAGCCATTTACGCCTGCAAATGGCTTTTCATGTAATAAACATAAAAATCCGTGTTCCTTGGCAGTGCTTTTCATCAGAGTCATCATTAATTGTTGATGATCAGCTGCAACGTTAGATGATTCAAAATAAGGTGCTATTTCAAACTGTCCAGGAGCGACTTCGTTATGATGCGTTTTTGCTGGAATGCCTAAGCGATATAGTTTGTCTTCATAAGCTTGCATGAAAACCTGTACGCGGGCTGGAATTGCACCGAAGTAATGATCATCAAATTGTTGACCTTTCGCTGGAGGAGCACCGAATAAACTACGTCCAGCCAGCAATAAGTCAGGGCGTAGGTTGGCAAAATGTTCATCAATCAAAAAATACTCTTGCTCGGCGCCACAACTGGCATTAAGCGTGGCGATTTTATCTTCGCCCATGAGAGTGAGTACTTTACGTGCGGCTTTGTCCATTGCCGCATTTGAACGCAAAAGTGGGATTTTTTTATCTAGGGCTTCACCGGTCCAAGAGAGAAAGACACTTGGAATCATCAAGGTTGCGCCATTGGCCGTATGCATGATGTACGCGGGGCTCGTAGGATCCCAAGCGGTATAACCTCGAGCTGCATTGGTCATACGTAAACTGCCGTTAGGAAAAGATGACCCGTCGGGTTCGCCCTTAATAAGTAGGCTACCGGTAAATTCTGTGATTGCCGCACCTTCAGGGTTAGTAATAATAAAGCCATCATGCTTTTCAGCCGTGATGTTGGTCATAGGGTAAAAAACATGTGAGAAGAACTTTGCTCCTTTACTGATTGCCCAGGTTTTCATTGCTGACGCCACAACATCTGCAGTAGCTGGATCAAGAGGAGCACCGGTAATAACTGTGTTTTTAATGGCTTTAAACGCATTCTTGGACAAGTCTTCTTCCATTTTTGCTAAGCCGAAAACGTCCGTTGCCCAAATGTCAGTCAAAGGTTGTGGAACTTCGCACTGTATTGGTGCTCTGTTGGTGATTTGCGTAATAGCGTTTAAGCGTGAAGCGTGACCGGACATAGAGTTTCCTTAGGCGTAAAATAGGTGTTTGTAAGCTGAGTCGCTTTCATAGCGTTGAAGCGCATCCTCATAATAGATTTTTAACTATTCAATAAGCGCGCCAAAAAATGCTGTTTTTATCACCAATATTAAGAATAGTTTAAAATGTCTTGTTAACGCCCTCATTTGCCGTCTAAAACCAATGAAAATGACCCCTGTGGTGAAGATTTCATGACATTTAAACTGCTCACAAACAGCCGTCGAATCGAGGATATTGGAACCAAGCGTTCCATTTTGGTGCGAATATTAATTTGATTGTTATTTTTGCTTCTTTTTGGTGCGCCATCTATCAGCAATAAACTATGCCTTGCGGATGCTCGCCTAACGAGTAGGTCAGGCGTCATTTTTTGACTTATGCATGTTTAGACCACGCAGGTGGGCCTAGCGGTTAAAAGACTATCCTTTAGCCGTTGCTGCTGTTTTACTGTCAGCCGGTCTGGCTTGTAAGTACTGCTGAGTGATTTTCTCGGCTGAACGTCCTGCTACATATCCCCCCAAGCCAATCTGAAGTAAAATCCAAGCTTCTTTAGCTAATGGATTAGGTAACCAGCCAAAGCTGTCCATTACAACTAGTGCCAAAAAGGTCAACATAGTAATAGGGCGCCAATTACGCTGTATCCAAGATTGTCCAGTGGCTTCCGCGGTGATAATGGCAGTTTTACTTTGCAATAATTGACTTTCGTAATCAATGACCTTGGCAAGCAATTCGTTTTCCACCGCTTTGATCTGACTTTGCAGTTGTAAGCGTTCTTCGTCGCTGGTGTGAAGTTCGTCAACCAACTTCACAGCGGGTTCAAATAAATTACTGATAAAAGAAAATACGTTCATGATCTTGCTCCTAGCATAACTTGATGGGCATAAAGGGGTTAAGCGTTCGGGAGTAACTTATTGAACGCGTGGTAATGATTGGCGATTAGTCGCCCGTACAGCTCTTTTTGACCGCTGCCGTTATATAATGCGGCGAAGTTTTCAAAAGCTTGGTCTCGTAAATGTTGGCGCATGGTGTGATTGAAAAATTCAAATAACCCGTCAATATGCGCGGGGATACCTAAAGAGAAAGCATCGAACATTTCTACAACGGACTGATAACCTATGCGTTCAAAATGAAATCCCATGATTTGCGGTGCACCCATGCTTATTGATTGCATTGCGGCGTCTTCATGCAGACTGCGGGCAAATTCAAATACCTGCCACTCTCTAGATTGCTCGCCGTGAAACCCTTGCCAGGGATCAGCAGGATTGGCTCGCCATTGATGCTTAGTCCATACCTTTTTCGAATTGTAAGTGAAATGCTGTCGATATTGCTGAGCGTGGTGTTTTCCCCAAAATTTCCAAAATTTGTGATTCTCGAAACGGATAATTAGTCGGTCGGCATTATTTTGCTCAAAACCCTTACCTCGACTCTCGACGCACAGCACGGCGACTGCGCAGGCTACCTCTAACTCTTTCTCAGAGCACAGCTGACTAAGTAAAGCCCCCCAACGATTCCATGTTGCTGCTACGGCGCGCTGCTCTTTTGTGCCTACCACGGCCAGAATGATATTGGGCGTTAGTTTTGGTTGAGGGTCTTGCGGGGGGGGGAGTGAAGATAACGCGTCATCAATTTGCTCTTCGTCGAATAGTTCAGCTTCATGGTCGGCTGATATAACGGCCGATAACTCAGACTCTGTGGAGGTGGGCTGCAAGTACGCACCTGCCACGTAGCCACGATTTCCGTTAAAACGAATTTGACACCAGTTTTGTTGCTCGCCTTCTACCCAAACGGTACTGTCAGCAGCTAATTGACCAAAAACGCTACCCTGGTGATTAGGCGCACTTCTGACGTTTAATGTGCTAGCCGTTACGATGGCGTAGTAGCCGTTATTTGCGTAAACCAAGTCTATATGTTTTGCGAAGGTATAGGCTTGATGACCGTTGAACTCTACTTCTAGCCAATCGCCTATGACTGCCAATGTTTTGATCGATGCACCAAGGGCGACAGTCGCTATTACTTTTGCACTAGCATTTGGACCTTGACGTATATTCAATAGGTTTGTATTCACTGTGCCTGTCAGTCGGGTGAGATCGTTAACAGGTTGTAAGTAATGCCCTGCGGCAAATCCAAATGTGCCACTGAATCGAAATTGTACCCAATCATGTTGCATGGGCGTGGCAACAATGACCATTCCCTTGGTTAATTGACCAACAACTGCGCTGGTGATCGTGGGCATGCTGCGCACATTGAGTAAATCTGCACTCACTGCTCCTAACATGATAATGACTCATTACTTAAAACAACCGGCTTTGGCTTGTTGATAAAGCGTAGTGTGTAATTTTGGGGGATTAGCAACTTAACCAAGTGGTGTAGTGCTAAAATAGAGGATTTTATCCGAAAGAACATGATGTGCCTCCTGCTATCTATTTATTCCTCTTAAATTGATAGCAGGTTTACAGTACTTTACTAGTTTTTCGGTATAAAAAATATACAGTCGCAACTTTATATCAATGTGCGCGAGGGGCGTTAAATTTTAACAGCCCGCGTCATAAAGGGGGTAAGCAAAGGGTTGCTGACCTTGCGCTCAGGGGAAATGAGGTACAAGCGTTCCGTAAGCGAATCAGATCTGCCGATCACTTGCACTTTATATTGTTCCTCTATATCGATTTCGACGGATGTGGGTGCGCAAAATACGCCATAGCCACGTTGAGCAAAAATCTTCATAAGTGCACCATCTTCAAATTCGGCAGATATTTGAGGGGTGATCTTATGTTTGGCAAACCAGGCCAGAATCGATAATTTTTGCGCAGATTTATCGCCTGGAATTAAAAACGGTTTACTGTCTAAACATTGCGGGAAATTATCGATATATTCATGGGCCTGATTTCGAGCGACAAAAAAGCTTAATCCGCTGCGCTCCAATAGATGGTTGTAGGCTTTAATATTGCTCGAGCGTGGTAACGGCCTGTCAGACAATATGCCATCAATTTTATTCAATGCCAGTTCAGCGCTGAGACTATTTAAATCGCCTTCTTTACATACTAGCCGCACATCAGGATGTTGAGTAAGACAACGCTGAAACATATCAAAAGCGAGTACTTTTGGTAGCACGTCTGTTACACCAACTGATAACACTAATTGCTGATTTTGCCGTTGGTTTTTCACTGACATTAATAACTCGGTTCCCAAACTAAAAATGTCTTTGGCGAAATTGTAAGTCAATTTTCCCTGACTATTTAATTGCAGTCGTTTACCTGCTCGGTCAAATAAATCAAAGCCAAAGTAGGCCTCGAGTGTGCGGATTTGCTCACTGATGGTTTGAGGGGTGAGGTGCAAAACACTAGACGCCTTTATTATGCTGCCCTGTTTAGCTGTCACGTAAAAATAGTATAAGTGCTGGTAATTCAATTGGTTCATAGTTGATACCTGACGAGTTCGTTATCAGGAAATACCTGATTAAAAATCAACAATAAACGACTATACCTAATTTGACTTGACGCTTATATTAAATACTTGAAACACCTCAGGCAAAGTCTAAAATATTGAGGTGGCATAGGACTAACCCTAAACCAAGTATGGAAGAATATGACCGTGCCAACCTACTTAAGTAAATTAATACAACACGAAGCTGCAGGTGGCGTGATCCTTGTTATTGCCGCTGCAGTTGCAATGATTTTGGCTAACTCTCCAGCGTTTGGTTTTTATAATGGACTGCTGGAAATACCAGTCAGCATTCGCTTTGGTGCATTCGAGATCGCTAAGCCGTTACTGTTATGGGTTAACGATGGACTCATGGCTATATTTTTCTTCTTGGTGGGACTTGAGGTCAAACGAGAAATTCTTGATGGACAGCTGTCGTCTATTTCACAGATCACCTTGCCGGCCGTTGCCGCAATAGCAGGAATTGCATTTCCTGCCCTTATCTACGTGTGGTTTAACGCTGACGATCCGGTTGCTGTAAATGGTTGGGCAATTCCATCCGCTACTGATATCGCCTTTGCCGTCGGTGTTTTTACTATATTCGGCAAATTTCTACCATTGAGCTTAAAGTTGTTTCTGCTCAGCGTCGCTATCTTTGATGATATAGGCGCGATCGTGATTATAGCCCTATTTTACTCACAGGACTTATCTACCACCTCGCTGATTGTCGCCTTTGTCGGTTTATTTGCGCTGTTCTTGCTTAATCATTTCAATGTGCGTCGCCAGGCTGCCTATGTCTTAATTGGCGTGGTGGTTTGGGCTGCGGTACTCAAATCCGGGGTTCACGCAACTTTAGCCGGTTTTGCTCTAGCTTGGTTTATTCCCCTTAAGCTGAGAAACGAAGATGGCCACCCTATGTTGCCGCACCTTGAGCATAAGCTTCATCCTTGGGTCGCCTTTGTGGTGCTGCCAATATTTGCCTTTGCCAATGCGGGAGTATCATTATTTGGAGCAAGTTTGTCTGACTTACTCAACCCTATTACCCTGGGGATAGCTGCCGGTCTATTTGTAGGCAAGCAGTTAGGTATTTTTGGCGTGTGTTGGTTAACCGTAAAAATGGGTTTAGCCAAATTGCCAGATGGGGCCAACTGGGTCCAGTTATATGGTGTTAGTTTGCTGTGTGGTATTGGCTTTACCATGAGTTTATTTATCGGCAGTCTGGCATTCGAGGAGCAAGGTTTAGCGTATCAAACTAGCGTAAAAGTGGGTGTGTTGCTTGGGTCGTTGATCTCTGCCGTGTTGGGGGCTGCTTTGCTGGCCAGAAGTAACGCTAAATCTAAAGAACGTATTGAGCGTGAAGCCGCTCAACAGACTTAACTGTGGAGAATGCTATGCACAATTTATCGATCAACCATTTTGTAAATAATAAATCTTATCAGGTTATTTTTCTGAGCCTAGGGCTAGCGATTTTACCCAATGTATCTTTCGCTGTGATGGATACCAAAGCCTCGATAGGCAATGACGCTACGCATGGAGTGTGGCAGAGTTGCCAAGTGCTGAAATCTGAATCCACTAATCAGCAAAATATAAATCAATTACCCAGCTCAACTTGTTACCAATTTATTAAGGGCTTCTTACACGGAGCTGTGCTCACAGACACTCAGATAATGCGTGGATTAGAGGACAACAAAGGGATGAGTTCGTTTTCTCAACGAGCTATACGAACCCGAGTGGGTAACTCAAGAGCGACTGATGCCGAAACCTATTTAGCTAAATTTTGCTTGCCCGATGCGGATGTCGATCATGACGTGGTTGTCTCGGTAGTGAATGCTTTACCAAATGAGCTAAACCATAGGCAGACTATGGAAAGTGAGGTATACGAAGCCGTTAAAAAAGCCTACCCATGTGAGGGAAATTAGCAGAAGGAAACTCTGTCGTTAGGGGATTGTGTTTTGTGTGCAAATAGCAAATACTCGTTTTAAGTGTCATTTCCATTTAAAACAGGATGTTAAATGCGGTTCATTTATGACAGGTGTTTAGCTGCGATAATATTAGCCGTTCTTGTATTAGTTGGGTGCAGTAGTCATGCACCTAGCAAAGCGGTTTATGTTGAAACAGCTAAGAATACTGATTTAGAAATCCCTAAAGACTACTTCAAACTGCAAAACGTCCCCAACGTTGTAGATATATTCTCTCTTACTCCTAGTCAGCAACAGAATTTTTTACATTACTATAACGACCCAGCAAATGCCGATGTGAAAGGTCATGAACGCTTATATGATTATTTGAGTCAATATACGGCTAGCTTTGATTTTCGTGGTGATACTTTCATGGCAGCACAGAGTTTGACTAACCAAGCTGGGAATTGTTTATCGTTGGCTATTTTGACCACGGCTCTTGCTGAACTGGTTGGCGTTGATATCGAATATCAAAAAGTCAACTCAGCGCCTATTTATCAGCGTTATAGCAACGTAATGACGCTGTCTTCTCATGTGCGGACTGTGCTGCATGAGCCGAATTTTGTTAAAGACCCGAATTTCATTTATTTCAGAACTCCCCAGTTAATTGTTGACTACTTTCCTCAACAGGGTGACGTAGTAGGGAGTTCCGTTTCTCGCCAGAATTTTGTTTCGATGTTCTATCAGAATCTAGCCAGTGAAGCACTCATTAACCATGAATATGATCGTGCGTTTTCGCTTTTAAACGCAGCGTTATCTCAGACACAAACTAACTCCGTAACGCTTAATACGCTTGCTGTTTTGTATAAGCATGCAGATAACTTTGAGCAAGCAGAAAAGATATATCGGTTCGCCATAGATCATGAGCTTCAGTCAATCAACATGATATGGAATTATGTAAATCTATTGGAAGAAGCGGGACGTTTTGAGGACGCCACTCATTGGCGTGCGCTCATTGAGAATGTTGATGATGACAACCCCTATAGTTGGATAGACCTTGCTGACCAGAACTATCAACAAGGTCACCATAGGAAAGCAGCCCGTTATTACCAAAAGGCCTCTCTTATAGCGCCATACTTACATGAAAGCTTTTTTGGTTTGGCGAAAGCGCAATATCAGTTAGGCGAAATGGGTCATGCCGAAGCATCGTTGAAAACAGCGATGCAGATCTCGTATTTGTCTGAGGACAAAAAGCTATATCAAGCGAAAATCAATACGCTGCATTAGTTAGCCCATAACCCGCGGTCGTTTCTGATTGCCCTTAGCGTGGCTTTGTGTACCGTGA
>TARA_R110000737_G_scaffold211090_1_pt1 | contig 59335 bp, 48 predicted proteins | sample TARA_R110000737 | Tara Oceans TARA_R110000737 (sample SAMEA4398027) | marine metagenome | biome: Polar Biome; feature: [SRF] surface water layer (ENVO:00010504); material: water (ENVO:00002006), including particulate matter (ENVO:01000060) such as... | depth 5 m | reverse complement strand
CCCCGCCTGTAACGGCAGGGTCGAGACAGAGGGTGAAACCTCGAGTAAGAGTTTCAGTATTCATGGTTTAACGGCCAGACTGTCGACGACTAATCGCCTGGCCGATGCCCGGGACAACGGGAATGCGCACCCGCTTGATGTCTTTGACCATATACGGACCGAAAGCGAACGTGAAAATTCCATAGCTGATGAAGGCGACATGGAAAGACCAGTAACCATTCAGCGCGAATGGGCCCGACTTGAAGTAAGGCAGAAAAGTAAGCGGCAGGAACGAAAGACCAGAGAACAATGCGATCGATGCAACCCACTTCGGTACCAGTCCTGGTTTCTCCTTGTCCATCATCACCATGATAAAGATGGCCATCACCTCGATTGTTGTGATCCAATAGGTCATGTCAAAAAAGTACCAGCCGATAAAATGAACCATCTTAATAGTTTCAGGATCGACAACGCCGGCAACCTCAGCGCACCAAGCCCACATCGCGGGGACGAACATGAGCACCCATCCGGTCAGCAAGCCACCGCATAACTGGATGAGCGACAGGATAGGCACGGTTTCCCTTCGCCACATCTGCACCGACACTTGACATGCCCAAACAAGATAGAGAATGCCGAAGGCCGTCGAAAGCGATTGGCCCAGCAGTATCCTATCCTGATATTTCAGGTAGAAGTTATCGACGAGTTCCTGAGCGCTAAATGACGGGTCGGGCGGCGGATAGTTATGAGCAAGAACGACCCAAGCCAAGCCATAAAGCACGACAAACGCCGGACCACACCAAGCGCATAAGATCTGAATTCGTTGCGTAAGCTTCTCATCCATAACAGGCCTCCTGAATTGAGATGTGCCTAACCGCCAAAATGAACGGACGTCCGATTTTAAATATAGGACGGACGTCCGATTGTCAATAAGACCTCATTCACTGCCTGCACAGATCACTCTGGATTGCGATCAACACAGCTTCGAAATTTGCACACCCTGACAGCTACGCGCGGTAGGTGACCTTTTGGCTATCACTATAGCTTAAACACCAATTCCACTATTATCTGGACATCATTAGAGAGCGATCCCCTCATACCGACGCACTAACTCTGAGCGCACAGAGAGCACAATGGCGAAGATATAGTTCCTGTCAAAAGGCATCACGGTCGACGCAGTGCGATCAACAAACGCAGGCTATTGATCGTGACCAGCACGGTTGCGCCGGTATCGGCCAGGACGGCCAGCCATAATCCTGTCAGGCCGGTGATGCTGGTGATCAGAAACACTGCCTTTAGCCCCAGCGCCAGACCGATATTTTCGCGGATGACGCGCCGGGTGGCACGCGACAGTTTTACCAGATTAACCACATCGGAAAGCCGGTCTTTGACCACCACCGCATCGGCGGCTTCGAGGGCGATATCCGCCCCCCCGCCAATCGCAATCCCGACATCAGCCGATTTCAGAGCCGGGGCATCGTTGATGCCATCACCGACCATGGCAATTGGGCCCTTGCGGTCAGGATCATTGCGAAGCTCGGCCAGTACGTTCAACTTATCTTCGGGCAGTAATTGCGCATGATATTCCATGCCCAGTTCACCGGCCATACGTTTGGCAACCAGCATCGCATCGCCAGTCAACATCACCGGATTGATGCCCAATGCCTTAAGCTTGGCAAGTGCAGCCTTCGCATCCGCACGGGCAACATCGCGGAGTGCCAGTGCGCCAATCACGACGTTATCTTTCAAAACAACAACGGCGGTACTGCCTGCGCCTTCCTGTGCGGTTAACCAATCCGCAATTTCCGGGGTCGGATCGATATCAAGCCGCTTGGCCGCGCCAACCCGGTACAAGATGCCATCAATCCGTGCTTCGACCCCGGCACCGGCGATGGTCCGCGCATCCGTAATCACCGGTAAATCAAGGTTTTTGTCCTGTGCTGCTGTCACCACTGCCTTCGCCAGCGGATGCGACGTCACGGTTTCAAGAGCTGCGGCAATGCCAAGCAATTGATCCTCGGCCATGTCACCAACCGTAATCAATGATGCCAGCTTTGGCTTGCCTTCGGTCAGGGTGCCGGTTTTATCAAACGCCATGGTGCGGACCGCCCCGATGGCTTCAAGTGCGGCGCCGCCCTTAACCAGCAAACCAATCCGCGTGGCACGCGCCAAGGCCGAGGTTACCGCCGCCGGGGTTGAAATCACCAAGGCGCAGGGGCAACCAATCAACAACAATGCCAGACCGCGATAAATCCATTCTTCCCAGCCCTGCCCAAACAGGACCGGCGGGATCACCACAGTCAACGCTGCCAAAGCCATGATGATCGGGGTATAGATACGGGCGAATTTGGCAACAAACCGCTCAACCGGTGCCTTGTGCTTTTCACTTTGTTCGACCAGTTCGATAACCCGATCCAGCATCGTCTGACCCGCTGCCCGCGTAACACACAGATGCACCGGACGGTCGGTAACAATCGCACCGGCAAAAACGTCGTCCCCGGGTTCAGATGCCACCGGAACAGACTCGCCCGTCAGATGGCTGTTGTCGATTTCAGCAGACCCCGTTGTCAGGATCCCATCGGCGGGAATACGTTCCCCCGGCCGGACTTCGACAATATCGCCGATCACAAGGGATGCTGGTGAAAGGTCTTCGACCCCGGTATCGGTCACCCGACGTGCGATTTCAGGGGTCAGCTTCATCAGCGATTTAACCCCGCTGCGCGCCCGCCCGGCGGCAATACCTTCAAGGCTTTCGCCAATCGCAAACAGCAGCACGACCATCCCGGCCTCAAGACTTTGGCCAATCGCCACCGCGCCCAGAACCGCGACACTCATTAAAAGTTCAATGGAAAAGAACGCACCACTGATCGCCAGACGAAATGCGGCACGCATGATCGGCAAGGCGGCAAGGATGGCCGCAACCGACATGGCATAGGTATCCGCCCCCGGAACCAGCCAGCCAACACCCCCGCCGATGACAAGCCAGATCGCCGCCCATGCAATTTCATCCCCGCCTTCCGGCCAGGGGGCAATTTTCCGCAGCAAGGATTGCGTTTCGACGTCCGCATCCAGCGGTGATGCCGTTTCACCACAAGTATTGGCACCACCACAGCATCCCGACGCCGTCGTGCCGGTATTCACCGTGGATTTTTCATGGGCCGGATATCCAAGCTTGGTCAGCATGCGGGTGATATCGCCACGCAAATCGGGGCTATCATCGCGCAGGCCCAGCGTCACGGTTTCGCGCATCATCGAAACATCAACACATTCGACCCCGTCGCGTTTGGAAAGGGCGGTTTCGATCTTGGCCACGCAAGACCCGCAATCCATGCCCGAGACCACCCAGTGATGATGCGCCACACCATCGCGATGGCGCTTCAACACATCCCGCGCGACCTTTTTTTGATCATCACCAAGATCGGGCTGGGCATGCAGACCCGCCCCGTCCGTCACAAAGGACTGACCCGGCACAGCACGTTCAAGTGCCGCAATCAGGGATGATTTGCAGCTTTCGCAATTTCCGATGGCCGGGAATTCATCCCATTTCGCGATGACGGACATTCTGGAACCTCGCCAATATTCAAAATTTCATTCATGTATTATATTCAAATAACAATTCATATGTTCTGTCGTCAAGTGATATTCAAATCAGAATTTGAATATAAGCCAAAATGCACCATTATCCATGCCATTCGAAAACGGTTGTTCGACAGCAGGATAACCACATTCATATCGTGGCAGATCATGACAGAAATGGAAATTTTGTGCAGGCCGCGCGAGGAATAGAAGGCCCCTGCCTTTAGACCGCAAAAGTGCGGTTAATCATGAGTCACATGGGCAAAGACATCGCGCACAACACGTGAAATATGTTCGTCGTCGATATTATAAAAGATGTGCCGTCCCTTGCGTTCAGAAGCAAGGATACGTTGATCGCGCAATTGACGCAGGTGGTGGCTGGTCAATGACTGCGACATGCCCGATGCCTCGGCCAGATCCCCAACGGTTTGCGGTTTTTCCATACAGCGCAGCACCAATTGCAACCGACCGGCATCGCCCAAAAGGGCAAAGATTTTCGCTGCGGCCTCGATATCGGGCAGTGCAAGGTTATGGCCGGTGGCCCGTGATGCATCACGGGTGACGGCCTCGCCCTGTTCGGTGCTTAGGCCCAGACGCGCGGCTGTATCACATTCGTTACAGGCGTCATCCTGTGGCGCGACAATATCCGCGGTGCGGGATTTGGTTTTGATTTGTGACATGGCCTCTATTTTCCACGGCTCGCCATCCTTGGCAAGAGGACATGCATGTAAATCATTTTGGAACACACGTCCGAAACAGACGTTGCATGATCAGAACCACCCGACCAAACAAGGAGATTTAGCAATGCAGGAACAAACCGCACTCGATCTTTTTCACCTGCAACAAACCCGTGATGACTGGGAAAATAATGTTACGGGTTATTGCAATACCAACAACATGCAGGTCGGTAACCTGCCCAAAGACGTCACCGGCCCCTATGGCGATATGAACACCGCATGGGAAAAAATCAAATCCGGCGGCGAACAGGCAACCGAAGAAACCAAAGAGCAATTTCACAAAGCCACCGCCAAGCTTGAAAAGGCGTGGAACAGCCTTAAATCCGGCTGAGCCGGATTAACGCACCATTGGGCTGTCCCCCGATACCGGATCGGGACGTGCCCCAAAATCGCCTTTTCGCGGCAAATCGATGACATGATTACCCGTCAGATTAAGCTTGTCACAAAGAACAACAGGAGCCATCCCATGACATATGGCACCCCGCAAAGCCCCACCCATGGCGCGGAACACAAAACCAAACCGCACGCGCATTCCAAGCCCGCAGAACTTGAACCGACGTTCAAGGATTGGGAATTTGGCCTTGCCGCCCGCACAAAGAAAAGCGGGACCGGTGGTGAATACCTGACAAGCGAGATTGTTCAGGCATGGGATGACATGAACGTTGCCTGGAGCAAGATCAAAGATCACAGCGGCAATGTCCCCAAAGATGCCTTACAGCAATTTCGCGACGCCAATCAACGTTTTCAGGACGTCTGGAGCGCAATGATTGTTTCTGACTAGCACGGAAACACCCCGGCACAAGTTACCGGTTTTACATCTTTCTCCCTCTCCTCCAGAGGACGGGTTAGCCTCCCCTCCCCGTCCTTCCTTTTGCAGCCGGGTTTTCAACTGCCCCGGCTGCATTTTTTGTGCGCATTTCAGAGTGTCGGACACTTGAAATGCGATCACCTTAACGGCTTCTAACTACGCAGGCGCGTTCCTTCCGGATCATAGAACGGGCGCAGGGATGCCTGTGCAGCGACGCGCGTACCGGCCACATCGATTTCATAAGATGATGCCAGCAAATCCTTGGCCGCCTCGCCAACGCAGGGAACATAACCAAGCCCAATGGCGCCGCCGATATGATGGCCATAGGCCCCGGAACTTAGATGGCCGAGGATTTTGCCATCGCGCAGGATCGGTTCGTTGTGAAACAAAAGTGGCTCCGGGTCGGTTAAACGGAACTGAAGCATCCGGCGCACCAATCCGCTTTCACGTTTGCGCAACACCGCATCGCGACCGATGAAATTGCCCTTTTCGGTTTTCACGGCAAAACCAAGCCCAGCTTCAAGCACATGATCCTCGCAGGTGATGTCATGACCAAAGTGACGAAATCCCTTTTCGACCCGGCAACTGTCCATCATATGCAAGCCACACAGTTTCAGACCGAAATCCTGCCCGGCGTTCCAAAGCGTCTCGAACACATGAGCGGCCATATCGGTACTGACGTATATTTCCCAGCCAAGTTCCCCGACATAGGACACCCGATGGGCGCGCGCCAATCCCATGCCAATTTCAATCTCGCGCGCGGTGCCAAACGGATGGGCTTGGTTGGAAAAATCATCTGGGGATACGGCCTTTAACAAATCGCGTGACTTTGGCCCCATCACCGCAAGAACACCTTCGCCCGCCGTGACATCGGTAATGACGACCATATAATCGCCGACATGGCGGCGCATCCAGACCTCGTCCGCCAGCCGGGTCGCCGCCGGGGTTACCACCAGATAGGCCGTTTCTGTCAGGCGGGTGATGGTCAGATCGGCTTCGATCCCGCCGCGCGGGTTTAAGAACTGGGTGTAAACGATCTTGCCAATCCCAACCGACATATCCGCCCCGCAAATGCTGTTCAGAAATGCTTGGGCATCCGGGCCTTCGACGCGCAGCTTGCCAAAGGATGACATATCATACATGCCAACCCCGGTACGGATTGCGCCGTGTTCAGCCGCAGCATTGCCAAACCAGTTCGGACGTTTCCATGAATAGCGATATTCCCGGTCCTGCCCCGGATCGGCGAACCAATTGGCGCGCTCCCAGCCGGAAAACTCGCCAAAGACGGCACCCTGTGCATCCAAATGGGCATGGAACGGGGATCGGCGGATGCCGCGCGCGGTTGCCATCTGACGGAACGGATAATGATCGGCGTACAGCAGGCCAAGCGTTTCTGTCGAGCGGTGATAAAGATAGGTTTTATTGCCCTGAAACGGTTGCATTCGAGCAATATCAACATCGCCAAGATCAAAGGGCCGTGCGCCGTCTTCCATCCATTGCGCCAGTGCCATCCCGGCCCCGCCGGCTGATTGAATGCCGACCGAATTGAAACCTGCGGCAACCCAGACATTATCCATCCCCGGCGCCAACCCCAGATGATAGGCATCATCGGGGGTAAAGCTTTCAGGGCCGTTGAAGAATGTGTGGATACCGGTTTTTGCCAACAACGGCATCCGGTTGATTGCCTTTTCAAGGATCGGTTCGAAATGATCGAAATCTTCGGGCAGTTGATCAAATTCAAAACTGTCGGGAATACCGTCCATGCCCCATGGCTTGGCCTTTGGCTCGAACATACCCAACAGGATTTTACCGGCATCTTCCTTGTAATAAGCATATTCATCGGGCACGCGAAGCACCGGCAAATGCCCCAGATCGGGAACATTATCGGTGACGATGTAATAATGCTCGCACGCATGTAACGGCACATTGACCCCGGCCATCTTGCCAACATCACGTGCCCACATCCCCGCGCAATTGACAATCATGTCACAGGCGATTTCACCGGTATCACCGTCTTGCGCATGCCATTGCACCCCGGTGACCCGTGATCCGCGTCGGGAAACCCCCGTGACCTTGACCTGACTATGGATTTTGGCACCGCGTTGTTGCGCGCCGCGTGCCAGCGACAGGGCAATATTGCCCGGGTCGCCCTGCCCGTCCTTTGGCAGGTAGACCCCCGCCTTGACCCCATCAAGATTGACATGCGGATACCGTTCGCCGACTTCTGCGGGGCTGATTTCTTCGATCTCGACACCAAAGGCACGCGCCATTGCCGCCTGACGGAAAATCTCTTCCTTGCGGTCTTCGGTTAGTGCCACGGTAATTGCGCCAACCCGCTTAAACCCGGTGGAAAGACCGGTTTCTTCCTCTAGCGTGCCATAAAGTTCCTGCGAATATTTTGCCAATCGCGTCATATTAGCGGTTGCGCGCAACTGGGCAATCAAACCTGCGGCATGCCAAGTCGTGCCACTGGTCAGTTGCTTGCGCTCCAGCAAAACAACATCCTTCCACCCCAGTCGGGTCAGGTGATAGGCAACCGAACACCCGATAATACCACCACCAATGATGACCACACGGGCCTTGTTTTGAATATTGACCAACGACTGATTTCCCCTGAATACGTGTTTCAGACACAGCGCAGACATCCAATGGCATGCCAGGCCCCGATTGCAGCGGTTCCGGCACCATAGATATTCTGCGCATTCTGAAGCGGGCGATATTGACCGCCCTGTTACCGGTCACAGGACCCGAAATGACACGAGGAAACATCGGTCGGAGTGGTGCAAGCCCTGCGTGAACTGTAAAAATCCCGGGATCGCGTGGGCACGTATCCCGAAACACATTGGCAAAACGGTAACGGCAATCACGCAACCCGGCAATTAAACAGACTGTTTTCAGGGCCTTGGCGCCATAGAAACATGGCGTCTGGAACCATGAACGACCTGCGGGATCAAAATCAGAAAACAGCACTGCGGATGCCCCAAAACAAAGAGGCAGGTCGATTTTCTGGCATTCTTTGCCCCTGATCGGTAATGTCACCGGATCAAGGGCGGGTCTTCGCCTATCGACATTTAACAAATCAAGAAACGATCCAAAGATCGTACCTTCAGGGGAAACAGGGAATGGAACAAAAAGTTGCTTTGATAACCGGGGCTGCGCGCGGCATCGGGCTTGGGACAACACATCTTTTTATCGAGCTTGGCTGGCGCGTTGCCATGATTGACCGTGACGGCGACGAACTTCGCGCCGCATCACGCGACATCGCCAATGCAAAACCGTTTGAATACGACGTCTCGATCCCCGAACAGGTGGATTGCATGATTGACGACGTCCTGACCGAGTTTGGCCAGATCGACGCGGTTGTGAACAATGCCGGTGTGGCCGATTTCCTTCCGGTCGGCGAAACGGACTTCGCCGCATGGCGCCGGATCATGGAAACCAATCTTGATGGCGTTTTCCTTGTCTCGCAGGCCGCCATTCCAGCACTCAAACAAACAAAGGGTGCGATTGTTAATATTGGCTCGATCTCGGGGCTTCGGGCATCGACCCTTCGGGTGGCCTATGGCACATCCAAGGCCGCCGTCATCCATATGACCAAACAACAGGCCATCGAATTGGGTGATTTTGGTGTGCGCGCCAATTGTGTTTGCCCCGGCCCGGTCAAAACCAAACTTGCCATGGCGGTCCATTCGCCAGAAATCATCTCGGCCTATCTTGATGCCATGCCACTTGGCCGTTACGGCAGCGAACGCGAAATTGCCGAAGTAATTGCGTTTCTTTGCTCGGACAAGGCAAGCTATGTCACCGGCCAGATCATTGCCGCCGACGGCGGTTTTGAAACTGCGGGGGTTGGCCTTCCGGCCTTGCGCAAGGCTGCACAGGAATAATCTTTGCCGGCGATCACATTGGCGCGGTTTTGTGGCTGCTGTACATGTGATCGCCGTGCAAAGAATTCTTTGTATCGCATGTGTTCAATTGCCCAATTCCCTGCCTTGTTTTCAAGGCTGATTTTCTGGGGGTCATCATTCTGATATCTCAGACATCACGATAGGAAAAAATCAGGGAAAACCGTCGAAAAACACCCTGTTCCCCTCGACAACGCTGATCTTCGACGTTACGAGAGATGCAATCAGGCCCGATGGGGCCACCCCCAACGCAATTTTACCCAAGGATCTACTGTGAGCACTTTGCCCCCCTGCCCGAAATGCGAGTCTCCTTATACCTACGAAGACGGTTCGCTGCTGACCTGCCCGGAATGTGCGCATGAATGGTCGTTGGACACTGCCGACACCGCAGATCAATCTGATTTCAAAGATGCCAATGGCAATGTTTTGGTGGATGGCGATACCGTTTCGGTCATCAAGGACCTGAAAGTCAAAGGCGCATCACAGCCTTTGAAAGTCGGCACCAAGGTCAAGAATATCCGTCTTGTCGAAGGTGATCACAATATCGATTGCAAGATCGATGGTTTCGGCCAGATGAAGCTTAAATCCGAGTTTGTGAAAAAAATCTGATCCCCCATCCGTGGACCGACGGCCTTGGTTGAAAACATCAAGGCCCGTCCCGGCCCCCGGCAAGACCGGGACTTTAACACCAAGACCACAAAGCCCGATCCCAAAGCCCAATCCCACAAGCATTTCGACGACATTGTGATCAATCGCGGGTATAATACCGCCGTTATGTCATCGCGCACGGGCCGCACAGGCCAAAGCCTTGATGTTTCAAACACAGCCATACTTTGGCTGTACGTCGCATTTGTTCTGAACAAACGGGATAAATCATGCGTCGCCTGCCCCTCATTGCCGCAATGCTTGCGACCCTGTCGCTGTCGTCCTGCCTGACCTTTAACTGGCAGCGCAGTGTGCAACAGGTATTATCAAATGCGTGCAACTCGACAGGGGATTGCGGATCAGATGGCCCGGGGCGGAATTAAAGCCAACCAACCCGATATTTGGGAGAAAACACCATGGACCAGAATGTCAAAGGGTTGGCAGAACGGCTTTTGCAAACCGGTTATGATGATCTTCCTGAACGCGAACAACGGATATTGCGCCGTATTGCCAAACGGGTGGCGATTACCGAAAACGTCAATGAACGGTTTCGCGAAGAACTAAGCCTGGGCCAGCGCCTTGCCGACAAGGTCGCAGCCTTTGGCGGTTCATGGACGTTCATCAGCCTTTTCATGGTTATCTTGCTGGCTTGGGTGGCGCTCAATAGCTGGGTGCTTGCTGCAAACGAGGTCATCGACCCTTATCCCTTTGTCTTTCTGAACCTGATCCTTTCCATGCTGGCCGCCATTCAGGCCCCGGTCATCATGATGTCGCAAAACCGCCAGACCGCCAAAGACCGGCTGGTGGCAAGCCATGATTATGAGGTCAATCTAAAGGCCGAGCTTGAAATCATGAGCTTACATGAAAAGCTGGATGATTTGCGTCAGCACCAGCTTGAAACCATTTTGCGCCAGCAAACCGAACAAATCACCGATCTGCGCAATCTGGTGCGACGGCTGGATGGTAAACAGCCCGATCAGTGATCACACAATCTTGCGCGATACCAAAACAAAACGGCGCGCCCAATGGACGCGCCGCTGTCATTTCCGGTAACCGGAAAGCTTATTCCCACTCGATCGTTCCCGGTGGTTTGGAGGTGAAGTCATAGGTGACACGGTTGATGCCGTTGACCTCGTTAATAATCCGGTTGGCGATGCGGCCCAGAAGTTCAGGCGGGAAGGCATAGAAATCAGCGGTCATGCCATCGGTCGAGGTAACCGCGCGCAGCGCACAGGCATAGTCGTATGTACGGCCATCGCCCATCACGCCAACAGTACGAACCGGCAGCAATACGGCAAAGGCCTGCCAGATGGCGTCGTACAGACCGGCATTGCGGATTTCTTCGAGGTAAATCGCATCGGCCTTGCGCAGAATATCGAGTTTTTCATGCGTGATCGGCTGACCGGGAATACGGATGGCAAGGCCCGGCCCCGGGAACGGGTGACGGCCGACAAAGCTGTCAGGCAGGCCCAGTTCACGGCCAAGGTCACGGACTTCGTCCTTGAACAATTCACGCAGCGGTTCGACCAGTTGCATATTCATGCGTTCCGGCAAACCACCGACATTGTGGTGTGATTTGATGGTGACCGACGGACCACCGGTAAACGACACACTTTCGATCACGTCGGGATAGAGCGTTCCCTGTGCCAGGAAGTCGGCACCACCGATTTTCTTGGCTTCCTGTTCGAAGACTTCGATGAACAGACGGCCAATGGTTTTGCGTTTGGTTTCCGGATCAATTTCGCCTTCGATCGCACCAATGAAGGTTTCAGATGCGTCAACATGAACCAGCGGAATGTGATAATGCTCGCGGAACAGGGTGACGACCTGATCGGCCTCGCCCGAGCGCATGAAACCGTGATCAACAAACACACAGGTTAGCTGATCGCCAATTGCTTCGTGGATCAGAACCGCCGTGACCGAGCTATCAACCCCGCCCGACAGACCACAGATGACTTTGCCATCGCCGACCTGTTTGCGGATTTTGGCGATTGCATCGTCTTTATAAGCATTCATCGTCCAGTCGCCAGAGCAACCGGCAACGCCGTGCGTAAAGTTTTTCAGCAGTTGCGCGCCATGCGGGGTGTGGACCACCTCGGGGTGGAACTGCACGGCGTAGAATTTGCGTTCGTCATTGGCAATCGCGGCAAATGGTGCGCCATCGGATTTGCCAACCACACGGAAACCATCGGGAAGCGCATCAACGCGGTCGCCGTGGCTCATCCAGACTTGTTCGCGCGCGCCCTCGGCCCAAGTGCCGGTAAACAGGGCACAATCTTCGGTCACATCGACAAAGGCACGACCAAATTCGCGGTGATCAGATGTCGAGACCTTGCCACCAAGCTGGGTCACCATGGTTTGCTGGCCATAGCAAATGCCCAGAACCGGCACGCCAAGTTCAAAGACCTTGGCCGGGGCGGCGGGGGCTTCGTCCCAATGGACCGATGCCGGGCCACCCGACAGGATCACGGCCTTGGGGGCGTATTCGTCAAGGAAAGCGTCCGAGACATTGTTGAAGGGGTGGATTTCGCTATAGACACCACTTTCGCGCACGCGGCGTGCGATCAACTGGGTGACTTGCGATCCAAAATCAATAATCAGCACGCGATCAGTCATCGGGCCGTATCTCCGTCGAGTATGGGGTTGCGCCGTACATACGCCAAACCATCCGTCTCGGCAACCCGGCGCAAATGGTTACCTTGGGATGCATTCATCAAATTCTGATGCCGAATTTCGGCATTTTCGGACAATTGCGGCCTTTTCCTGCCGGAATGCACCAGAAAAGAGCACAATTGGTCCCTTTTTCTTGCGCAATGTGTCTGTAGCTTGTGGATCAACGGCGCGCGGGAAACATCGCGCCCGACAGATAAAGAAATCATGAGCAAAACAAATTCGACCACGCAAAGGGACACATGCAAATGACACAGAACAAAGGCAGTAAAATCGCGCTCGCCGTCGCGGGCCTGCTTCTGGTCGCTGGTGCGGCAACGGCCATCGCAATGACGCAGTCCAAAACCGATGAACCGGCGGCGCTGTTTGACACTGATGATGGTGCCAAAAATACCGGCACCATGATCCCGGTGCCCCAAGCCCCGAGTGCCGAGACCGGTGAAGCCCTTGATCCGGAAGTTCCGGGCATGAAGGGCCTTAATGGCAGCGGCAGCAGCAATAGCCCGCTTGACCTGATGCCTCAGGATGAGGACAGCACGACAGGCGACAGCATTGGCAGCGAAGCCATCCCCAAAGCCGAATAAAAAACCGGCCGGGTAAACTGTGGAAGATCCAATCTTCACATAGCGTTCACGGTATAATGCACTTGTGAAAAAACTCGGCCCTGTTCCAATCTGGAACAGGGCCGTTTTTTTAATCAAAGCCAGACAATTTGCAAGCGGACCAAGGGCGGTATCGGGCATCGGGTTATTTGCGATGACCATAGCCGCCATTGTCATTACTTCCCATTGCCCTTTGTCGTCCGTTCAAACACCGCAACAAAGAAACCATCGGTGCCGTGCTCGTTCGGCGACAGGCGCAGCCATGGCTTGTCCTTGCCACCGGGTACGGGAACCGATTTGGGTCCTTCCGGCCAGATTTCACTTACCGGAACCGGTTTGAAATCCTTGCGGTCACGCATAAAGGTTTCAATCAGGCGTTCGTTTTCTTCGGGCATGATCGAACAGGTCGCGTAAATCAAACGCCCGCCCTTGGTGACCTTGGCCGCACCGGCCTTAAGAAGCTTGCTTTGCTGGGCCATCAACAAACGAATGTCGCGCTGGCCGATGCGCCAGCGAAGTGCGGGGTTACGGCGCAATGTGCCAAGGCCCGAACACGGAACATCCAGCAATACCCGGTCAAAGAAGCCCGATTTGTTGCGCAGCCAGCTATCACGTTCGTCGGCAATGATACGCTGCTGAATGCAATCGCCCGCACCAGCACGTTTGGCACGCTTGCGCGAATTATCAAGACGTCCGCCGTGGGTATCACAGGCCAGAATACGGCCCTTGCCACGCATATCCGATGCCAAGCCCAGCGTTTTGCCGCCACCGCCCGCACACATATCAAGGATATGCATGCCCGGTTTGGCATCGACCAGACGCACGCAAATCTGCGATGCTTCGTCCTGAATTTCGATCAGGCCATCCTTATAGGCCGCCGTGACCAGCATATTGACGCCAAGCGGCAAACGCAGGCCATTTGGCGCATAAGGAATTTTTTCGATGTTATGAATGCCATCGGCCTCAAGCGATTTGATCGCGTCTTCAACCGTGCCCTTCAGGCGGTTGACGCGCAGATCAAGCTTGGCCGGCTTGTTATAAGCTGCCATTTCGGCGGGCAGATTTTCATGATGGAGCTTCAAAAGCTCGGCATATAGCCATTTCGGCAGTTCGGTTTTAACCGCACCAGACTGACCATCATGATCAAGCGTCTTGCCCGTCAATTTATTGATCAGGTGATTTTCCGCCGGATGCAGCGGGTTCGGACAGAACTCGTCACCATTAAACATGTCAGAAATATCAGCGGCCTTGCGTTTATCCTGCAAAACCAGTTCGGCGATAATGCGCGCACGACCGTCCTGAAACTCGTATCCACATTCCGCAAGCCACCAGCCCAGACGCGCCTGATGACGAATCAGGTTGTAAAAACGTTCGCTGATCTCGCGACGATCACCCCCACCAATATAACGGCGATTGCCAAAATAGCCGGAAATGACGCGGTCTGCGTCGTCTCTGGTTTGGGTCCAGCTGTCATAAAGTTCAATAACAGCCGCGATACGTGCACCGGGTTTCAAAACGAATGTCCAACCTGTCTGAGTGTGATGTTCCAGTCCCAATATGGGAATTATGTGAACATCATACGATAAAAATGGCGATGACGGCAGGCAATCCCGCCGTCATCTGAAATTGTGCCCGCTGATATCACGGGTTGGGTCTTTCGCCAACAGCGACAATCGCAGGGCTGCCCAGCCAATTAATCAGCGTGCCCGGTTAGTTACCGGGGCGATAGTTCGGCGCTTCGCGGGTGATCGTCACATCATGGGTGTGGCTTTCGCGAAGGCCTGCATTGGTGATGCGGACAAACTCGGCACGTTCACGGAAATCGGCCAGCGTTGCCGAACCGGTATAGCCCATGGATGCCTTAAGACCGCCAACCATCTGGTGAATGATCTGACCGGCCGGACCTTTGTAAGGAACACGACCTTCGATGCCTTCGGGGACCAGTTTCAGGTTATCCTGAACATCCTGCTGGAAATAACGATCCGCCGAACCCCGTGCCATCGCCCCAACCGAGCCCATCCCGCGATAGGATTTATACGAACGGCCCTGATAAAGGATAACTTCGCCCGGGGCTTCGTCCGTACCGGCCAAAATGGACCCGACCATGCAGGTGCTGGCACCTGCGGCCATCGCTTTGGCAATATCGCCCGAGAATTTGATCCCGCCATCGGCGATGATCGGCACATCAAGTTTGTGCCCCATTTCCGCGCATTCAAGGATCGCGGTCAACTGGGGTACACCGACACCGGCAACAATACGCGTGGTACAAATCGACCCCGGGCCGATACCGACCTTGACCGCATCTGCACCAGCCTCGGCCAATGCCTTGACCGCGTCAGCCGTTGCGACGTTCCCGGCAATGATCTGGGTATTGCCGACTTTGGATTTGATATATTCAACAGCCTTGATCACACCCGACGAATGGCCATGTGCGGTATCAATGACCAGAATATCAACACCGGCATCCACCAGCGCCATGGCACGTTCAAAACCGCTTTCACCAACGCCAGTGGCAGCCGCAGCACGCAGGCGACCGCTTTCATCCTTACAAGCATTCGGGTGCAGTTTGGCTTTTTCGATATCTTTGACCGTGATCAGGCCGGTACAGCGATAAGCCTCGTCGACCACCAGAAGTTTTTCAATGCGATGCTGATGCAAAAGCTTTTTGGCTTCTTCGGTTTCGACGTTTTCCGTCACCGTGATCAGATCTTCATGGGTCATCAGTTCGGAAACCGGCTGTGCCCGATTGGACGCAAAACGCACATCGCGGTTGGTCAGAATACCGACCAGCTTGTTCGAGTTGCGTTCAACAACCGGAATACCGGAAATATGGTTGATATCCATCAGGTCAAGCGCGTCAGCCAGTGTCTGATCCGGGTGAATGGTGATCGGGTTAACGACCATACCGGATTCAAATTTCTTAACACGGCGCACTTCTTCGGCCTGTTGGGCGATATCGAGGTTTTTGTGAATGACCCCCATACCGCCATGCTGTGCCATAACAATCGCCATCGCACTTTCGGTCACCGTGTCCATCGCGGACGACAGCAGTGGGATGCGCAGGTCGATTTTTTTGGTGATGCGGGTGTTGGTTTGCACCTGTGCCGGCAGCACGTCGCTGGCGGCGGGTTTGATCAATACGTCGTCAAACGTCAGGGCTTCTGCAATGCGGGTCATCTGGGGCCACCTCGTTAATCTGAGTTGGCGCGGAACTTATACACGTTATGCCTCTGATGCCAAGTTTTCTGCGCCCATAGCTGCCCTGTTATTTTATTCGTGCATTACACCGGCAGTTCCGTTAGATACTGGTTGATGGGGCTGCTGTCAGGATATTATCCAACGCGGCCCTTTTTCATGCCTGCAATCAATCAATTTTTTTGAAAAACGGCAAGGCACTTACCGCAATCGCGAAAGCAGCCCCGCCCCGGTTTACGCGGGTGCAGCATCGGGAATGGCAAGAACCTGTCCGATAAACCGGCGCACATCCCCATCAAGTGAATCGGCCTGTCCCAGCAAATTCGTTGCCTCGCCATGCAATTGCAAAACCACAGAACCTGACTCGGTCGTGCCATTGGCAACCTCGGCAAGGATCGTGGCAATCGTGTGCATGCGCTGCACGGCCTGTTCAATCCGGTCACTGATCGCGCCGACAACTTTGGTTTGTTCGCGGGCGGCCTCGGCGACCAGACGGGCGCCACTATCGATTTCACCGATCTTTTCATTGATCTCGCGGACCGATGAAACGGCTTCGCGGGTCATGTTCTGCATTTCACCGATTTCGCCAATCACCTGTTCGGCTGCACGTGATGTCTGCGATGCCAGGTTTTTAACTTCAGTCGCAACAACAGCAAACCCTTTGCCTGCTTCGCCTGCACGAGCGGCTTCGATAGTGGCATTCAATGCCAACAAATTGGTTTGATCGGCAACATCGGTGATCAGTTCAATCACCTTGGTAACCCGCAAGGCCATTTCATCAAGCTTGGTAATGTGATCATCAGCAAGCCGGGCACGACTGACCGCGACCTCGGCCAATTGGGCGGAACCATCGATTTGCGCCCCGATCTGGCGGATTGATGCGCTAAATTGTTCGGTAGCCACGGCAATCCCGTTCAACGCCTCGCTGCTCTCATCGGCGGCAACGCGCATATCATTGGCCTGATCGGCGATGCGGCTCACCTGTCGGGACAGGAAATCTGAACTGTCGCTCAGTTGTCTGGCGCTATTTGATACCGATCCGACAACCGATTGGATATCGTCCCCGATCCGTCCGGCACTGTCATTGAAGTTGCGGGTTTTTTCATCCATGGCATCAAGCGCGGCATTAACCGTACCGGCATAACCAACCAGATCACCCCGCAATCCCTTGGGCAGGATTTTACGGTAATAGGCCCCGCGCGATGCATGCCCCATGGCTCCGGCGGCTTCCTTGGCAAAGGCTTCGGTCAGATCAAGAAGCTGATTAACCGCATTTTGCAAGGGGCCCAGATAACCTTTTTCCTGCCGGTAATTGACCCGAACGCCCATTTTGCCATCAGCAGCGTCATGGACGATGTCGTGCAATTCATCGATAACCTTTTTATGGCGTGTGATGGCAATGGTACCGACAACCGCCAGCACCAAAAGGCACATTGACGCAATCAACGAAATGGCCTGGGCCTGTTCAGGATACAGCATCAAGCCGCCCAGAAAGACCCCCGCCAAGAAAGTCGCCGAGACAAGAAACAGCCGCAGGTTAGAGAGTGAAAACAAATTGATCATAATCGATCCCCGCCTGCGCCAATAGATTACCAAGTTTTTGCGTGCTGCGTGCCATGCCTTCCTTGCGATTGCGTTCTCGGTCTTCCTCGGCGCAAAGATCGGCATAAAGCGGGATCACCTGTTCAAGCGCATCACGGCGCGGCACACGGCGGTTCGAATGATACCCGATGATCTTACCATCCGGCCCGAAGGTCGGCGTGACATTGGCCAGAACCCAATAATGATCGCCATTCGCACTGCGATTGATCACATAGGCAAAAATCTCGCGGCCTTTGGCAATTGTGTCCCAAAGCAAGGCAAAGACACAGCGCGGCATACCCGGATGACGAATGATGCTGTGCGGCTGCCCCAAAATGTCTTTTTCACGATATCCCGCAACCCGCAGAAAGACATCGTTGGCGTATGTAATGCGCCCTTTGGGGTCGGTCTTGCTGACGATGATCTCGTCATCACTAAAATGACGTTCGACCCCTGTCAGAAAAAGCTGATCCTGCTTCATGAATTACCCCCCGGTTCTGGACCGAAGCCCCCTATGATCATCCCTGATACAACAAAAAAATCATGCCCGAATTGCGCAATTTTGCATCTATTTTACCCGCGCAGAGAATTTTTGCCAGACCACCGTATAAAAGGTGCAGCACCTGTACTTCTTGACTTAGCGCAATCGGGCTTGGGAAAATTTCGCTACGCCCGCAACCCTAAGGGGTCATTGGTGATTTTTTGTAAATAAAAAAAGCGCGCCGAACATGCGGCGCGCTTTGAATTTTAATCAGCCCGGAAACCTATTCGGTCGGCGACCAGCCTTCGCTTTCATTCAACTCTGCATTGGCAATTTCATCGGCAGCATTGTTCTGCCCCCGGAAACCGGTGGCGATCAAATATGCTTCGGGACTTTCCGGGCGTGACGCCGGTGGCTTGGCATGCTTGGAAACGCGGAAATTCTTTTTCACCCGGTTCAAAAGATCATTTTCCGTCCCGCCTTTGAAAACCTTGGCAATGAAAATGCCGCCCGGCGCCAAAACCTCTTCGGCAAATAAAAGCGCATGTTCGACCAGATCAATGATCCGAATATGATCGGTCGAGCGATGGCCGGTGGTTTCGGGTGACATATCGGAAATCACCGCATCAACCGGCCCCTGAAGCGCATGCTTGATCATATCAGGTGCGGCCGGATCCAGAAAATCGGCCTGCAAACAGGTCGCGCCGGAAAGACCTTCCCATTCAAGGATATCAAGGCCAACAACCTGACCCTTGCCATGTTTGGAGCCGACCATATCAACCACAACCTGGGTCCAGCCGCCCGGGGCGGCACCAAGGTCAACGATACGCATGCCCGGACGCAGCAGATCAAACTGGTTATTGATTTCAATCAGCTTGAAGGCCGCGCGCGAACGATAACCAAGACGCTTGGCTTCCTGCACATAGGGATCATTCAACTGCCGATCGAGCCAGCGGGTCGAGGAAATCTTGCGCCCCTTGGCACTTTTGACACGCGTGCGAAGCCCACGTCGTGCGCCGGTATCGATTGCGGCAATGGCCGAACCCTTGCGGCGACGCGAACCGCCTTTTCCGCTGTTATTGTCGGTCATGTTCTTTATCCGAACTGAAATATGTTAAAGGCCAGTATTATCCGTCGACGTAGTGCCGATCATGGATTGGCCGGAATATGGGACACTGTATGACGGCGCGCATCGCATGGGTCAATAGCATGACCATCGGCACGCATCAAATCGACCAGTATTCCCTCGCGCAGGCCTCGATCCGCCACTTTTAAGGTCGCCAACGGCCAGATATCGCGAATCGCGGCAAAGATCGCCGCCCCCGCATCCATCAATTCGGCCCGCTGGTTGCCAATGCAAGGATGCCCTTTGCACTTATCGGCTTCCATCCGCAAAAGCAGCTCCGTGACACGTTCCGCATCATCAAACCGCAAATCCGATCCATCGACCTTGTGACGTTCATACCGTTCAAGGCCAAGGGCAATCCCGCAGAATGTCGTCACCGTTCCCGATGTCCCGACCATCTGCACTTTGCCATCATCAAGAATATCCGCACAGCAATTGCGGCTGGCGAAATCACGCAGGCGATCCCGAATTTCGGTTCGCATGGCTTCAAACCGTTCACGGCGCTGCTTGATCCCGGCATAGCGTTCCGTCAGGCATAAAACCCCGCATGGCATCGAAAGCGTTTCAATGCATTCGGTTTGTCCCTGATTATCAACCTTGATCCAGCAAATTTCCGTGCTGCCACCGCCAATATCAAACACCACCGCATAGGGGCGTTCATCCAGCAATGCCGAACAGGCCTGAAGCGCAAGGCGGCTTTCTTCGTCTGGATTGATGATTTTAAGTTCAATCCCGGTTTCATTAAAAACCTGTTGGACAAATTCATCACGATTCTGTGCGGTGCGGCAGGCTTCGGTTGCCACCGCGCGCAATTTCGCACCGGGATGTTTACGCAATTTTTTCGAACAGACTTTTAACGCCTCGATCGCACGATCCATGGCCGCCTGACAAAGATAGCCTTTTTCGCGCACCCCTTCGCCAAGACGCACAACGCGTGAAAACGCATCAATCACCTTGAACCCGTCATGATACGGACGCGCCACCAGCAAACGGCAGTTCGAACTGCCAAGATCAATTGCGGCATAAAGCGGCGGGTGGCTGGTGGTCGGCATGACAGGGCGCGGCGCGGCAAGGCTGTCACCAGCCGGGTTACCAGACAGGGTATCGGGCACGGCCGTTACCGGGCGCGCATCCATCACGGCATTTCCAGCCATGGCAGCACCGCTTTCAGGGCGCATGGCCCCATGCGTGTTGCGATGGGGAGATACCTGTTTCACCTGTTGTAACCTGCCTTCACTTTGAACATTACGACAATGATACACCAAAACGACATTTATATGACCGTCTTGCGAATCATCCATATGAGTTTACCGACAATGTAGCACAAGGCAAATCCCCTATGCATTTTACACATGGTTATGTATGTCAGACCACATAACCGGCAAAAAAGGTCTTGCCAAAGCGCCACCGGTTTTATAAACAGCGCCCCACGCCTTATGGCGTACAAAGTTCTGTTGGGGAATAGGTTAACGGTAGACCTACGGACTCTGACTCCGTCAGTCCTGGTTCGAATCCAGGTTCCCCAGCCAGATTTCCAAGCCACCCCCCCCAAACAATGTCCCTATTTTATTTACCGGCGTTTTGACGGCACAATTAAATGTCGCCCCCTCCCCGATTTGAACCGCGCCATTTTCGCAAATTTATAATTTGCGATCCGAGCATGCTTGCGCGCGACCACAAGACCACGGCCAAAGCATTTGCCTTGTGCTACGCCCGCAATGAACGCGTAGAACGTTAGGGCCTGTTTTTCAGGGATAGTTCGATGGATCGCCATTGTTCAGCCCAACAGCAGTTATGACTAAACCCGCGATACTCAATCAGATGAGCATGATGACCGGGCGGCATTTTCGCCAAAAAAGCCTGGACGACATCGGTGCCAACCACCGTGTCTTTTTCGCCGGTTAAATGAATTTGCGGAATTTGGGCGACATCGGTTGTAAAATCAGCCGGATCAAGGGACCCCGTCAATGGCGTAAAATGATCCCGCGCAACCCAATAGCCAAGATCAAGATTGGCGACAACAGTAATGATTTCGGTAACGTCAGTCCGTTTGGCGGCAAGTAAAACCGCCAAGGCACCACCACCGGAATACCCCACCAATGTGATGTTTTTGGCACGACTGCGTTCTTTTAACTGATCAATCGCATAGCTTGCCGATGAAATAACTTCTGGCGCATAGCGCCGGTTCGTCCAGTAACTTTGGTCGCAATTGCGCAAATGAGCATCAAGAACATATTGGCAAGGACGCCCAAGATAAGCAACCGCACCCGGCCCCTGATGGGCAATAGCCATTTTCAAGGCAATGGCGTCAGTTGGCGTGGGGTTTTGCGAGGGTCGGTTGGGCCGGGAAAAGGCCAGACCATCGCCCTCGATATAAATGGTTAAGCCGGCCGAACCAGTTGCACCTGATGGGGGGGATATCGGCCAAGCACCCAACAGGTCAAAATTCCCGGCATTTAGAACACTTGATTGCCAATTGGCGTCCTTAATAAGGGCAAAGGCATCTTCACGCCGTATTTTTACCGAGCTACATGCGCTTAAGGACAAGGCGACAACCAGCACAGCCATCAAGGTGATGATATTGCACAGCAGGCCGGTCAGAGGGGCCTCCCGCTGCCCAAAATGCCTTGGAATCCCGTCAAGAATACCAACAATATCGAAGCGGCCCTGACGGATCATTTTGTCACGCCCCCTTAAGCCCGACTTTTTAAAAATGCCGGGATGGCCTTTGCCATTTCGGAAACAACATCCCCCCAATTTCCGATCTGATTTTGGCGAAACAACCGCATATCGGGATACCATGGGGTATCAGAACGGTTCATCAACCAGCGCCAGTCCGGCACAAAAGGCAACATTGTCCATACCGGACGGCCCAACGCACCGGCCAGATGGACCGGCGAGCTATCAACAGAAATCAATAAATCCGCCAACGACAGAATGGCCGCTGTATCTTCAAAATCTTGGATATCGTCTGACAGATTGACGATTTTCATATTTTCAGGCGGCGTGTTCGCCTCGTCCGATTTAGGACCCTTTTGAACAGAGAGAAAGGTTATGTCTTTGTTTTCTGCCGCCAAAGGTGCCAATTGAGCCAAATCCATGGAGCGATTGGCGTCATTGAGATGGGTGGGGCGCCCGGCCCAAACCAAAGCAATTTTCGGCCCGCGTATCGAAGCCAGCTTTTTACGCCAGATTTCAAGCCGTGCGCGGTCCGGGCGAAAATAGGGAATTTCGCCCGGAAGATCTGACATCTGCAACTTCATGGCCATGGGCAGGCTCATCATTTCGCAATGCAGATCAAAAGGCCCCGGCAATTCACCGCGTATAATGATTTTATCTGCACCGGGGATACGTCGGCCAAAGGATGCAAGTTCGGGCGATATTTGCAAAACGATATTTGCCTGACTGCGTTTCTTGACCCACGGCATCATTCGTATGAACTGTAACGTATCGCCAAAACCTTGCTCATCATGAATAAGCAGGGTCTTGCCCGCAATTGGTGCACCATCCCAGCGGGGCGTCTGTACTTTACGTTCAAGGTTTGTCGTATGAGGCAGGCTATAGCGGAAACGGTATTCGCGCCAACCACGATCAAATTCACCCAGCAGCAAAAGTGTTTCGGCAAGCTCAAAGCGCAGAGCAACATTTTGCGGCAGATGCTCAAGCATCATTTCCTGCAGGACTTTGGCTTCTTCGATCCGGCCTTGTTTGCGGACGGCATCGGCCAACATATGCCAAATGTTAAGCGGTCCAGTCCCCGAAGCCAGAACAGCACGTGCCTTGGCCTCGGCCTGGTCAAGCGCGCCGGTGTTCAGGCATTGCTGAATATCGTTTGCAATACCTTGCAGGGCTTCCTCATTCATTCTTGAGGAACCCCATCAGGATATAAGGCATCAAGAAGCGGTTGCAGATAGGGAGTATATTTTTTCCATCTTTGCACACTGGTGCGATAAACCGGCTCGCGCACTTGCGCAAAGCTTGACGTTGAAACCTGACGTTTGGTTTTATGAAATTCCAAACAGGAATCGTCCCATTCAAGGCCAAGAAAATCCAAAAGTTTTCTGGTTTCGCCTTCCTGATCATCGACCATCGCCTCATAATCGACAATGGTCAGCCGGTCTTTGGGTATCAAGGCATGCCAATGATCCATCAGGCCCTTATAGGCATTGTAAAATGCACCAAGCTCAGTCAAGTCATAGGTGAATTGTTGATGATCGCCGAACAATTTGGTGTAGCAAGACAGGCAGGTATCAACGGGATCACGTCGGCAATGAATGATTTTTGCATTTGGGAAAATCAGATTGATAAGACCGACATAGATGAAGTTGGCCGGCATTTTATCAACAAGACAGGGTTTATGCGGGGATCTTGCTCTGATCTCCTTCAGATACGCTTCCCCGGCTTCTTTGAGCATATCAGGTGAAATTTTTCCCATGAAATCTGGAAAAGTTGTCCTGATATCCGGTCTGGCGCTTATCTGACCGATCAGGCCGGGCAGAATTTTAAGTTCCCCGCAACCATGAACCATGTGATGAGACGCAAGGATCTGTTCCGTCAGGGTCGTGCCTGAGCGCGGGATGCCAACAATAAAGATCGGCGTATCGGACGGATCACCGCCCCCTGAAAACTTATCCATCAACTCGGGCGTGAAGGTTTTTGCAACCGCTTGCAGCCAACCAACCGATTGATCGGAATCATAAGAAAGGGTCTTGCGTTTCGCCTTGTTGCCCAGGGCAAAGTGCTGAAAACCTTTCTTAGGGGCGTCTATGTCAAGGAAAGCCTTGCCCAGCACAAAATGCAAGATGGTCGCTTCTGTCGGCGTCGGTGCATCATTGCCCGTGGCATTAAGCATGTCTTCCATTTTGCCGATCAGCGGGTCTTTGGCGTCGAATGTATTAATCTCGCTATAGGCTACAAGCGCATCGACGATACGACCGCCTTGTTTCAGCACATCGACAATAATTTCACGCGCGGCATCACCGTCACCCATTTCGATCAGAAGCACTATTTTGCCCTGCATCGCTTGCAATCGCTTGGGATTGGGCAATGAAATTGCTTTGTCGTAAGCCAACATCGCCGGATCAACCTTGCCAAGCGATTTCAGAATATCGGCATAAACCTGATGGGCTTCACCGCTTTGCGGTATTTTGCGAATGGCCTCAAGCGCAGATTTTTCTGCTTCTGCGTAATTGCTGGTCAGTTGCATTATTCTGGCGCGTGTCATCAATGTTCCCGGATGATCGGGCGCAAAGGACATAAGGTTATTTAACCATTTATGGGCCTGTTCGGCATCGTGCCGGGCAATGGCAACACCTGCGGCATTGATATAGGCATCTATATTTTGCGGGTTGATCTCGATCGCACGATTGATCGCTTGCAAGGCACCTTCATAATCACCTGTCTCTTTTAACAGAAATGACAGATTATTGTGTGCTTCGCTGTATTCCGGCGCCAGTTCAGTCGCCTTGTGATAATGGGTTTTGGCATCTTCAAAACGGCCAATTCGCATATAGGTATTGGCAATGTTATTATGAGTTTGCGGGTTCTGCGGATCCATCCTGATCGCTTTTAAAAGACAATCAAGACTTTCATCAAATTTGCCGCTTTCTTGCAAAATGATGCCAAGGTTGCTCCAGCCTTCGATCTGTGCAGGTGCCAGTTCAACTGCACGCCTGCCCGCAACTTCGCCACGCGATAATTCGCCTGCCTGTCGGCACATTTCGGCAAGATTGCTAAAAAACATTGCCGATGCCTGCGGAGAACGACAGGCACGACCGACATATTCAATCGCCAAAGAAAGATTGCCCTGCGTATGCGCCAAAAGCCCCATCAGATGAAGCGTATGGGGTTGCTCCGGAATGGCGCGCAGGACTTCCTGACACAAATATTCCGACTGGGTCAATTGCCCGGCACGCCAATGCTCGTAAGCAGCCTCGATTGCCTGATCTATTGTCATGGTCGCTTGTTGCGTGCCGGAATCAGAAGGCTTCTGTGTGTTTTTCATCGGAACAATGTTTATCTTTTAATGCGTGGTTTTGTGCATAAGAACAAACCGTAAAATCCATAGATAAACGTTAAGGATGAAGAAGGCAAAAGCCCAATAAAATCACAGCCCCACCCTGCAAAAAATGGGTACTTACCGGATTAAAATTCTGATTTAGAATTCCTGGCGCAGAATAAACATACCGTTATGGGATTTATAATCGCTGCGGAAATCGCCGTCATATTGCAGGCGAAGCGACAATCCATCATCAGCCAGAAGGGTACTGCCCAACCCCAGCCGCACACCATTTTCATCCGGCCGATCAGATGAGGACACAAAACCAATCCCGCCAATCGACGCCGAAAGCGAGATCGGATCACCGGTAAAGTCGTGGACAAGGGCGGCTTTGACATCAAGGGTAACCGGACCAAATGGAGTGGTCGCTTCTTGTGAAAGACGTGCGCCAATCTCGCCTTCCACCGAATGAAAGCTGTTTTGATTGATATGCAGGTTGGCAACCCCAGCCCCGGTTTCACCGTAGCTTTCAGTGTTTACATACGCCAGGCTAAAGGATGTCAGAGGCGTCACTGTCGTCGCAGCAGACAGAGGAATGTCATATCCGGCCCCCACCCTTAAATTATAATGCTGCCCGTCATATTCCGAAGTCGCCACCTGACTGGAAAAATCAATTTTGCGGTTTTGCTCATAAGTGTCATAGGCCGCCCCGGCTTCGCCCTCGAAATAAAGCGCCTCTCCGTCGGGCCGCCAGGTGCCATAAAAGCTTAGGGCGTATGATGTCAGATTGGTGTCCTGACCGGATGCGGCATCACTGCCTTTGGTCTTGCCATAAAGCGTACTGACGGCAACACCGACAGTTGTATTTTCAGATGGGGCTGTATCCGCCCCGACAAGAAATCCTACATAATTGGCACCATAGCCACCTTTAAGAGCGGACCCTTCTAATTCTGATCTCCCGCCCAGAAATTGCCCCCAAATGCCGGAACTTAATACACCCGACCCGGCCGCCGCCCCCATATTGGCACCAGAATCAAGCTGGGCGACCTGCCGGTTTTGCACCGCTTGTGTTACCGGGCCAGACAGGGCCAAGGAATTGCTCATATTGGCCGAGGCCACGGCAGGTGCCAATTGCTGCATCGCACGAGTTTGTCCCGACGACGAAAGCGCGCTAATCTTGGTCAACATATCGCTATAAGCTGCGTCGTTCGACAGCGCGTCAAGCGCCTGCCCCAAGGATGCCTGTCCGGCGTTTTGACCCCTTGATTGCCATAAAGGCGATCCGCCTGAAGAACCTGACATAATGCTGATCGAAGACCCGTCACCCGACGTGACGGTACTGTAATTCGCACCGGTAATCGAAATGGTGGAAAAAGTGCCGGTTGAACCGCCTGATGCATTGATAATGGTGAAAGTATCACCTGCCTCAATAGCACCGGTACTGATTTCAACGATTTTGACCTGACCAGCAAGGGCCGCAGACCCGGATACAACGATTTGACCATAGGTTGCATTACTCACCCCAATCACCAAAGTACCCGAAGATGACTGGCTGTAATTCCCGGTAACATTAATGGCTTTGTTGACGTAAAGGGTACCGCTATTGGTGACAGTGCCTGTGCCGGAACTGGCATTAATGTTGTCTTCCAGAAGCATTGCGCCAGAAAGAAAAGTCACATCCCCGGCCGTAATCGTCCCCGTCGTGCCAGCAGTATACCCCGTCAGGGTGCCGACAACAGTACCACTGCCGCCGGTAAACGTCACATCAGCGCCAGTGGAAATGTTGATATTCCCGGCGATCACACCGGTATTGGCGATAGTATCAATAGCGCCAGTTGAAACGTTAAATGCCGCGGTCGCACCACTGATGGTCCCGCTATTGGTCACGGTACTGATCGTTGAAGCGGGACCATATTTGAAAATACCGGCGTTAGTGCCGGTTATGGTGCCGCTATTGGCCAAAGAGCCAATGACACCATTCGTGCGTATCCCGGTTTGCCCGGATATCGTTCCGCTATTATCGATAGCATTGATGGTACCAAAACCAAAAACCCCATAAAAGGTTCCTGAAATGAAGCCTGCATTGGTCAGGGTGCCAATTGTGGAACTACTAAGCAAAATACCTGAGGAACCGCCTGTGATGGTACCACCCGCGGCATTCGACAGCGTGCCGATAGAACCCCCAGCACCCATTCTGACGCCAGTATTACCGGTTCCTGTAATTGTTCCTGAATTGGTAATGTAATTGATGTCGCCAGAATTAATTGAAACACCATTTTGCGTGCCCTTGATCTGGCCAGTATTCGTCACAGTGCCAATTGTTCCGGAAGCGTTAACGATACCATTTGTTACGCCTGTGATGACGCCATCATTTGTAATATCACCAATCGTCACAGCACCAGACACTGCGGCCTGACTAATGGTCCCGGTTGAGGAAATCGATAAATTATCACCAACTGCTAACGATATGGTGCCCGGGCTGTTCGTCGTGATGTTTTGATCGGCAGCCTGAGCTGACATAGTAGGCACACCAATAGCGACAAGCCCCGCACTTATGGCAAGCCAAGAGGCGTGATTACCAAGACACTGACGAAAACCCATATGAAGGTATCCTAACTGACCTCGTTAAAACACCCCAAGAGACCTAGCGTTTTTTTTACTTTGGATTAAGACCAGAACACTGTCATCGAATGATACGCTGCATCATCTTTCTCAAAAGATAATGACGCGTTCCGACCTCAAAACATAACTTATCCTAGGACATTTTACTGATACTTACTAATTAGTTACCCGGCATTGTCAACCTGCAATTGCACCCCAGGTGTTGATTTGGCCTATTATTATCGTGCATCGCGAGATGAAAGACGTATCGCGCTGGGCAAGAGCAAGCCCAAATGCCCGTACAAACGGCGCTGCAATCTTTCGATATATTCCTGACAGTGCGAAAAAATTGGCAGGCTGGCCTTCACGAGGACACCAAATCCGCCCGTGATAGATCCTGCCCAGCCCGGCCAAATTTGACATGCCTATTAGGACAATATGGACCGGAACGAACACACACTAGATGTTGACAATGATTTCGCGTTCGATTAATCCACACGCCGTACTGCACACACGGTTGCGACAAAAGTACTGCTGGGGAATAGGTTAACGGTAGACCTACGGACTCTGACTCCGTCAGTCCTGGTTCGAATCCAGGTTCCCCAGCCAACTCCCCCTTTGTATTTCGCGTTAATATTCCAACCGATCCATTGATCGCCAGTGATCGTTGTCGGTTGAACAACCGTTCTTTATCCCTGTGCGGACACACAATCACCATCGCCCGCGATAAAAGCCCCCCCATCCTCGCCCGCAGCGTACAATTGCGATGACAGTGCGGTTTATTGTAAAAATTCTGACCGTTTGAATTTTAAGGAGATGCAGCATGGACCGCTTTACCGGCGGCTGCCTATGCGGCAACGTCCGAATTATCGCCTCTGGCCTTCCATATCGGGTCGGCCTTTGTCACTGCCTTGACTGCCGCAAGTATCATGGCGCGCTTTTTCATGCATCCGCCGTGTTCCCGCAGGATGCAGTGACGATTGATGGTGAAACGCGTGACTACGCCGGGCGGTTTTTCTGCCCCAACTGTGGCGCATCTATTTTCTCGCGCAGTGCGGATGAAATTGAAGTCAATCTGGGCTCTTTGGATGCCCCGGACCAATTAAAGCCAACCTACGAGCTCTGGACCATCCGTCGCGAGGCTTGGCTGCCACCATTTCCGACAATCACCAAACGATATAAACACGACCGTGACACCACACGCCGCTTTGAGGATTAGGACGCAGAACAGGTGGACGGCAGCCTATTGCCACAACGATATGCTCAGGATGACAGATAACAAGGCGGCGATGCGCCTTTGTTATGATCCCCCGCCCCAACCGCCTTATCCGTCATCGGGCGAATACCGGCCTCGGTCACAATGATATCGACCGGAATATCATACTGATGCGGGAAAATATCATCGACCCGGGTCGCTTCGAACCCGACGCCAACAACAAGCGGCGCAACCGGCATCACCGCAAGCGTGCGATCAAAAAATCCCCCGCCATATCCCAATCGATATCCCCGCCCGTCAAACCCGACCAGCGGTGCGATCATCACATGTACCGGCACAACCGGGGCATCAACAGGTTCAGGGATTTTGGCAAATCCGGCGACCATTTTGGTATCAGCGCACCAATCGTGAAAGACCATCGGCTGATCTTTTCCCGGCACAACAGGCAAGGCCGCCCGGCCACCGCATTCGATATGCGTTTCAATCACCGGCCGCAAATCAATTTCATTCTGGATCGGCCAATAAAATCCGATGGTCGCCTTGGGGCGCTCGATAAGTATTTCGGCAATCGCTTTGCGTATCGACACCGAAAAAGTGTGATGGACCGACGGATCCATCGCCGCACGCCAGCCCAGCAATGCCTTGCGTACCGATTTGCGCCAAACCTCGGCGGCACCATCATTCGATTTTGCAGGGGGGGCAGGCAATGTAATCCGGGGCATGGAACGTAACCTGATGGCTAGTGGCAGAATAACAGCAATAATTGTCAGGATAGCAGCAAAGTACCGCCGCCGTTGGGGAAACCCCAGCAAAAAGAACCGGCACCTAAACGAATAACGCGCCGGAGACCGGCGCGTTAACGGTTGTCAGCAAAAGCTGCAATCCAAAATCAATCACATCGCGGAGAGTTCTTCTGCCGACAGGCGGCCGTTACGACCTTCAATCAGCTCGAATTGAACCTTCTGACCCTCATCAAGTCCCTGCAAACCAGCGCGCTGAACAGCAGTAATATGCACGAATGCATCCTTGCCGCCTTCGTCCGGGGTGATGAAGCCATAACCCTTGGTCGCGTTGAACCACTTAACCGTTCCGGTAGCCATATCAGTCGTCGTCCTTAGTTTTGGTAATGGCATTTCCCAAGCACGAGAAATGCTTAAGTTACGTTCCTGCACTGAACCTTTGTTTTAGCTCAAAAACCATCAACCAGAAGGAAATCAGTCAACCCAAAGATACACTGCATCGTTTCAATAATTACGCGAATTTCAGATGTCGCGCAACGAATTCATGCGTGAAGTTCCTTATTCAATGCGGGTAGTTAGGCGATATTTCGCGAATATTGTGACCGGATCGGCGACCGGTTTTACTCACAACCTGCTCGCGCCGAGGATGTGTTGATTTCAAACGAATTTTTAATTACGGCTTTGGGAAATCCGACAAACTGTGAAAAACGAACCGAAAAAATGGCAAGTGATCGGCCCGGGAAACAAGCATTTCCCTTGGATTCAGCCAATCACCGCAGTAATCGGCACCATCTGTCACCATGACCGATGGTTGTACCGAACTATTCATGCCCGGGAATACCAGAACAGTGACTTCGCGGGTTAACGCCCAAAACAGGGGCCGTGCTGCCTGCGATAAAATTCCATCGCGCAAAAAAGGCATGCTGTGAACATTTTCACAATTTTAGCGCGACAAAATCGCATCCCGATCCTATCGAATTCATGATAACGCCGTGTTTTACCGACTCTTGCACATCAAATTTTGAATCAAAGAACGTCCGTATTCTTGGTCGATAGGGATGGGAGTCATCCTTCCTCATCACCGGCTGATTTGACCCGTTGAATACGCCGATCAAATTGATCCAGAACGATCCGGGCGTATTGGCTATCATGACAGACCAGACCAAGATCAACACTGCGAAGCGCAGGATAGGGCGCAGGTTCCATGCCGGGTTCATTCTTGTAACGTCCGGCAAAGGTGATCAATGCATCGACCCGCCCTTCCAACAGCAATTTACGCCCCTGTTCGCCCCGTCGCAAACCGTAAAAATCAACGTTTCCCTGATACGGAACGGCTATCGGCGGCAGGTTTGACAGCAATCCAATCGTAATACTGTCGCGTTTCTCGGGCATGTCGCCTTTTCAAACATACAGGATCAGCTCAAAGACACCCCCTTCGCGAGAAGCAATCTTACCCGCCAAAGGCTCGGGAACACGATCTACAGCGCAGTCAAGCTCGTGACTGTTAACCATCTCGATCATTCGCGGATATGGAATACCCTGTGCAACCTGAAACTCGGGCTTTTCGCGCAAAACCCGGAAGAACGGTTGTTGTGCATCGGTCAGCGCACCATACCAGTCGGCATCCATTTGGATCGTTATCCCGACTTGAACCTGCCGATTCCCGTCATCAGCATGACATGCAGCCTGTGCAAACAGGCCAAATGCAATCAGAACCCCTACAATGAAAGGCAATAATGAACGTCTCATTTGCACCGATGCCGAAAGATGTTTTTGCGGTCACTTCCTGTCACCTCGATATGGCGCCAGGGATATTACCATTCAAGACACAACCGTTGTGTTTTCCCGACGAATCACAGTGCGGCAGCCCTTCCAACACCAAACGGAAAATCACACGCGCCCTGATTGTGGTTTTGATCAATTGATCCCGCCTAACGAGATCAATGGGTTATGCCGACCAACCCAACAATCACAAAAACCAAACGACTATTTCAACCGCAAAAAAACAACCGAATGAGGTCATTTTGTTTTTCGCCATATTTACTTTGCCCGATGGCAAATATAAGATTTTTCCATAATTCCGGGTGCGGTTTCACGTGACAAGCAGGCGCAATTCGGTTGAAGATGTCAATAAAGGCAAGAAAATCAAAGTCACAACGACTAATCAAAAAGCCGGTACACGGTAAATTTCGTTGGAATTAGGGCAAAAGCGGCAGGTAAACATAAGTTAAGCTGAAGATTGGATCGGAACGCATATTGTGACTGCTACAACAAAGATCGCCAATCCACGCGACATTGCCCATAATGTCATGACACTGATCTCCGAGCTGAACCTGCAGCCCACGCCGCAGGTTTATCATGTATTTTACAGTCATCTGACCGAAGAAATTCCCGAACTTAGTCAACTTATCAAGGTGTTAATTCGCAACACCCAGGAACTTGACGAAGAAACTGTCTTTCGCATCTATCACAAATTCCTGGGGACTCATGCCCTGCAGCAACGTCTTAATTTGGGCGTCGAGGGATTGCAAGCTGCGGTTGAACGTGTCGAGGAAGCAGTTCATTCTGTGATCCGCGACACAGAAGGGTTCTGTGAACAATTTGACAGCGCGTCTAACCAGCTGAATTCCGACGACATCACCCTTGAAGACGCGCGTGGCGTCACACGCGGACTTACGACTGTGACGCGTGACGCACACGGGCGATACAGTGATTTCAATGGCTGTCTTGATGATTATCACACCGAAGTCCACCGGGTCCGCAGCGAGCTTGAACTGGTTCGCCGTGATGCATTGACAGACACCCTGACCGGCATCGCCAACCGTAAGAATTTTGATGCGTCATTGCGCGATGCCGTCACCGCGACAATGGAAACCGGTGCGCCCTTAAGCCTATTGATGATCGATATCGACCATTTCAAATACTTTAACGACAGCCATGGGCATCGTGCCGGTGATGGGGTACTTAAGGCCGTTGCCCGCGTTTTGGTCAATTCGACCAAAGGGGCCGATACTGTTGCGCGCTATGGCGGCGAAGAATTTTCCGCCATCCTTCCCCAAACGACGGTTGAAAATGCTGAAAAGCTGGCGAATAAACTGCGTGAAAACGTTTCCGGACAGCGGATCATCAATAAAAAAACAGGCAAGGATTTCGGCAAGTTAACCGTTTCAATCGGCTTGACGTCCTATCGTCTTGGCGAGAATATACTGGAGTTTGTTGACCGGGCCGACGCAGCCCTTTATCAGGCCAAGCAGGCAGGTCGAAATACCTGTACGATGATACAATAATATACCAAGGGCGCCCCTGATCGTGATTGGCACCAATGACAGATCAGGGATAAAGCACCTTATAAGACAAATATGGACACCACCAGTTCCGGCCCAGTTGCAATAAATTGCGCGCCTCCCTTTCAATTGAAAGGTACAGGTCATAAATCAAAGAGACAGCGCTGGTCCGGGCGGAGCAAACAGATGAACAAACCGACGCGCGAACGAAAACTAGAACTTGAGCACAAGGTCTTCAAATCGTTCGAGGAATGCCATTTCCAAAAGTCCGATCTTTCGGATGAGGCCCTATTCGTCCTGCAAATGGCAGAAGGATCGGTTGTATCCCTGCCCCTTGGAGCAATATGCAAGGAATTTGGGATTGATCCTGATTCCAAGGATGGAGAACTGATCGAGCTTGTCGATAAAGCGCTGAACTATGTCAATGTTCTGCGCCCTGGCGATGACTTGCCGCTTGAAGTTCTGACTGGTGAAGCATCTTGGCATGTCGACGAAGACCATCGTGCCATTGCGTATAACCGCCTGACGATGCAGCTTGTCACCTGGATGTCAGGCAACGAGGAACTGATCACCGACCCTGATCAGTTAATGCAAATCGCCGAAGATCCCGGCACCAAGAAAAAGATCAACCAGGCCTTTGACGAAGTTGCCGAGAAGCTCAACATCGGGCACGACAACCGCGAAGAAGTGGTTAATCTGGTTCATCAGGTCGCCGAAGAGCTTTCCTATGTCGAGACGCTGCGCGACAAGTATCGTGATGTAAAAAAAATCGACAAAAAGCTTCAGGAACTTCGCCGCATCTACGCCCATGAAAAAGGTGTTCTGGAAACGGTCACTCAGTCTATCCGACTGATTGACGATGCGATGAAAAAGTTTGAAACCTCGTTTGACGAGATTGACGCCAATACCGGTGAAATCATGTCAGTTTTACGCAATTTCACATCTCAGCGGCAGTATATCCGCAACAAGCGTGACGACCTTTATCGCCGTTTACGGGCGTGGGAACCATTGTTTGAACGCTGGAATACCATGGAACTGGAACGTGGCACACCGGCCGTAAAATTGGTGCGTGACACCTATCAGTTCCTGGCCCCCCGCTTTATGAAGGTCAAGCAATGGCTGTTGATGACCAAAGTCCAAGACGGCATCGTCGCAGGGCAGAACTTCAAGAACGAAGAAGACCGGATGGGCGCGCTTAAGGGCAAAATGATGCAGTGGTAAGCCACTGCCCTCAAAGGCCCCGTGATCGGCATATATAAAAACAACAAAAGCGCCCATTTGCGGCGCTTTTGTTGTTTTGAGCAACCTTGAAACCGGTATTATTGCTTCATGATCTTAAGTGCGACATGGCCATCAATGATCGTGATGGATTTCTTTGAAGATGCCGGCACCGGCACGCGCACATCAATGCAATAGGCGATCAGGGCTGCGGCCAATTCCGCCCCGGCCGTTGGCACGATAATCGCCCCCCCATGATCGGCAATGATATTAAGCCGGACAATAATTTCAGGCGTCTTATCGATTTCAAGTTTTCCGACCTGCCCGGGCGGTAACGGCTTGCCCGTGCGGCGCCGATACCCAATCAGGGCTTTGATCAGTTCATTTTCTTCGAAAATGATACAGCGCAACTCGCGCATAATGGGCCACCTGCTAACATAATTATTCCTTGATATAAGGCAGGGTATCGAAGATTTAAAGAGATATTACAAACAAATAGGCCCGATGGGACAGGTGTTAGACACACAAAAACCCCGCCCCTAACCCAGCGCCAGCCAAATCCCCACACCGATCATCAGCGTTCCTGATATCCGGTTCAGGATACGCACATTGCCACTTTTTTCGAGGAAATGACGCAGGGACCGCCCGCCTGTTGCATAAAGCGTCATACAGATCAGCTCGGTCATCAGAATGATCACAACCAGCGTTGATAGCTGCGGGGCGATTGCATGTTCGATGCTAATAAAGGGCGGCAGCAGCGACACCATAAAAGCCCAGCCTTTGGGATTGGCAATGGCCGTAACGAACCCCTGAGACATCAGCGCAAACGGCGTCCCCGGTCGACACGCATCCATTTCAGCCCCCAACGCCATACGACCGCGCGAACGCCACATCTGAATGCCAAGCCATGCCAGATAACCACCTCCGACATATTTAAACACAGCAAAAGCCGCAGGATATTCCAGCATCACCGTCGCCACACCAAGGGCCGCGGCCACCGCAACAATGCCAACCCCAACAAGCTCGCCCATCATCATCCAGGCGGTCCGGCGCAACCCAATGGTCATGCCCATGGTCAGTGCAAGGGTCATACACATGCCCGGTGTAATCGAGACAAGGAAAGCTGTCGGAACAAAGGCCCCGATTAAAGACAGACTAAGCATGGTGAATATCCGCTATTTGGTGGCGTCATATGACACGGAATAGCATTGGAAGCATTCCGTATCATTTCGTATCAAGTTGCCAACAGATAGCCGAGAATTTGGCGGCCTCCAACTCAATCTTTGGCATGGGTGACGTGCAATCGGAACGCTTGCGAAGGGGCGAGTTTCAAAGCCCTCAACCCCCTTAACAAGGAACGGCTCACAGCGGGTGCTCGCTAAATTCCACCCTTAAAAGCACGACAAAGATACAAAAATTACTTGACCTTGGCGGGCGAGCCAACGAAATTAGGGATGTCGCCAGAACAATCTGGCACGTTCACGCCACTTGATGAAGACCGATGACCGTAGACATTTGCAACATTCCTGCAATTGCCGATCGCGCCGAAGCCAATGCTTCGGGCGCCTTTGTGCTGTCTGCGCCAAACCTACTTTCCGGTCTCCTTGGTCTAGCTGCTGCGCTTGGGTCGCTACGACTTACCCGCCCCTGAGCGCAAGAGACGGTTTGGATCACAAGAATATCGATCCATTTACCGCTGCTCAGGGGAACAAGTCGCGCCACAAGGCCCGCACTCTTTCCAAAATAAAGTTTCAAAATTCGGGCAAAGTCCCGCTTGATCAGGAATTACGGTAATGGCTAGTGCTAACGACAATCGCGTCATCATTTTTGACACCACCCTGCGTGACGGCGAACAATCCCCGGGCGCATCAATGACGATTGATGAAAAGCTGCGGGTCGCCCATGCTTTGGCGGAACTGAAGGTCGACGTCATCGAGGCAGGCTTTGCCATCGCATCGAATGGCGACTTCAAAGCGGTCAATGAAATCGCCAAACAGATCAAAGGCCCGACCATCTGTTCGCTGGCCCGTGCGGCCAAGGGCGATATTGAACGTGCTGCTGAGGCGCTTGAACCCGCAGAAAACAAGCGTATTCATACCTTTATTTCCACAAGCCCGCTGCATATGAAATACAAGCTGCAGATGGAACCGGAACGTGTTCTGGAAAAGGTGATTGAAAGCGTAACCCTGGCACGCAAATTCACCGACGATGTTGAATGGTCAGCCGAAGACGGCTCACGTACCGAGCACGACTTCCTGTGCCGTTGCGTTGAAGCCGCAATTGACGCCGGTGCAACCACCATCAACATCCCCGATACGGTTGGATATACCACTCCGACCGAATATGCCGACCTGATGTCCATGCTGTTTAATCGCGTGCCGAATATCGACAAGGCAATCCTGTCGGTTCACTGCCACAATGATCTGGGTATGGCCGTCGCGAACTCGCTGGCAGCCGTACATGCCGGCGCGCGTCAGATCGAATGCACGATCAATGGTCTGGGCGAACGCGCGGGTAACGCCGCACTCGAAGAAATCGTCATGGCATTGAAAACCCGTAACGATGCCTTCCCGTATGAAACCGGCATAGATTCAACCAAAATCATGAATGCCTCACGTCTGGTATCAGCCGTTTCAGGCTTTGTCGTACAACCAAACAAGGCAATTGTCGGTGCCAATGCCTTTGCCCATGAAAGTGGTATTCATCAGGACGGCTTCCTGAAAAATGCCGAAACCTATGAAATCATGAAACCGGAAAGCATCGGATTGAACAAATCCAGCCTGGTAATGGGTAAGCATTCCGGGCGCCATGCCTTCCGCGAGAAGCTCAAAGAACTGGGCTTTGCCGAATTGGGTGACAATGCCATCGAAGATGCGTTTGCACGGTTCAAGGAACTGGCTGACAAAAAGAAAGAAGTCTATGACGACGATATCGTCGCTCTGGTCGATGACGGCATGCGCGACAACGAACATATCAAGTTCATTTCCCTGGCGGTAACCTGTGGCTCCAAGGGGCCGCAAACCGCCGAGTTGGAATTGACCGTGAACGGCGAAACCCGCACCGCAAAAACCACCGGTGATGGCCCGATTGATGCAACATTTAACGCGATCAAGGCAATCTACCCACATGACTGGAAACTGAAACTCTATCAGGTTCACGCCGTGACCGAAGGCACAGACGCCCAAGGCACTGTTACCGTCAAACTTGACGGTAACGACCGCACTGTGGTCGGCAATGCATCGGATACCGACACCGTCGTTGCATCCTGCATCGCCTATGTTACTGCGGTAAACAAACTGATCGAAAAAAGCCAGAAAACCGCGCCGGATGCCATGGCATCCTGATTGGGCATATCAGGCTAAAAATCCCAAGGGTGGCAGTTTTGCCACCCTTTTTTTGTCCCTGAACGATGTCCAAGCCCCCTGCCTCGCAACACCCCACCAGATATCAACCTATAGGCGAACAAATTCATTTATGGTATGCTTCTACCTTCCGCGAAAGGGGCCGGTAATGGCAAAACACCGCGTATTTCAATGTCGCCGCCGATCATTTTCCCGGTGTTGTTTTGCCTTTTTAGCCGCCGCATTTTTCACTTTGCCATCATCGGCCCATTCTGCCCCCACTGAAAGCTCGCAAAAGATTACCGTCCCGGCACAGCCCTATCCGCTAAGCGGGTTGCGCCAGCGTTTGATCAATGCGGGAAAGGAAATCCCCACGGTCGACAACAGCCTGCAATTTGATATTCCGGGTATTTATTATCCACCTGATGATACTTCCATGCCCGCAGGTGCCGTGATCATCATACCAGATTGCGATGATCGCTTTCCCGAGGAATGGGTTGCCCCCTTACATAAAGCAGGCCTTGCCGTTCTTCGAATATCCCCCGGACAAGCCCACCCATCGCAAAGCTACTGCACGGCAGGCACGCTTGATAACCCCAAGCACGGCGTTACATATTGGGCGTTCGATGCCCTAAGCGCACTGGCCTATCTTGCCCATTACCCCGGCATCGATCCCGAAAGGATCGCGATTTTTGGCTATGGCTATGGCGCGGCAGCAGCACAATTTGCGATTTATCGCCAGGGGCACGCCAAACGATTTAAGGAACGATTCAGGACGATGGTCGGGTTGCGTGCGCAATGTATGTCGGAAATGGATAATTTTTCCCCGGCCCTTCTGGTGACTTTGGAAAATGATCCGATTAATCCACCTGCGTGGTGCCAGTGGCGCATGGACCGCGATCTGCGCCCCGACCGTGCCCCGGTGAAATTTGAAATGCTTCAAACTGGCGAAACGCTTGAAAAACAAGCGACTCGCAGTTTTCTAAAAATCGAGACAACGGCCGACACCGTCGCCCTGATCCTCAATTTCCTCCGTGAAAATGGAATGAGCACCAAAGATAATAAACCTTGAATGAATCCGCCAAGACCATATGGCGGATCATCTTTTTCAATATTATTTTCAGTCTTCTGCGGCTCCTTAATTATTCCTCAACTCCCTGAGCAGATTATTCGTGCATCGACTTGCGCGTTGCGCTATCAAAGCCGCTACATTCGCATTTAAGTTTTACTATTAACCGGGGCATAGGGCAGGAATGTTTTCCAAGCTTCTTGGGATGTTATCCTCCGACATGGCGGTGGATCTGGGCACCGCAAATACATTGGTTTACGTTAAAGGGCGCGGCATCGTCCTGAACGAACCATCCGTGGTGGCCATCACCGACGAGAAAGGCAAGAAACAAGTTCTTGCAGTCGGAGAAGAAGCCAAGCAAATGCTGGGTCGTACACCCGGTTATATTCAGGCCATTCGTCCACTTCGCGACGGCGTAATTGCCGAATTCCATATCGCCGAAGAGATGATCAAACACTTTATCCGCAAAGTGCATGGCCGTCGTAATTTCGCGAGCCCGGAAGTCATCATCTGCGTTCCGTCCGGTTCGACTGCTGTAGAGCGTCGTGCCATTCAGGAAAGTGCAGAAAGTGCAGGTGCGCGTAAAGTTTGGCTGATTGATGAACCGATGGCAGCCGCCATTGGTGCCGGTCTGCCGGTAACCGAACCGACCGGTTCGATGGTCGTCGACATTGGTGGTGGCACCACCGAAGTTGCCGTTCTGTCGCTTGGCGGTATCGTTTACGCCCGCTCGGTACGTGTTGGTGGTGACAAGATGGACGAGGCGATCATCGCCTATATCCGTCGCACCCATAACCTGCTGGTTGGCGAAAGCACCGCGGAACGGATCAAGAAAGAAATCGGTTCGGCCTGTGCGCCTGATGACGGTGATGGTGCAACGGTTGAAATCCGTGGCCGTGACCTGATGAATGGCGTTCCGAAGGAACTGATCATTTCTGAGCGCCAGATCGCAGAAAGCCTTGCAGAACCGGTTTCGGCCATCATCGAGGCGGTCAAGGTCGCTCTCGAACAGACCCCGCCGGAACTGGCTGCTGATATCGTCGACAAGGGCATTGTCCTGACCGGTGGCGGCGCGATGCTTGGCAATCTCGATTATGTCCTGCGTCATGCAACCGGCCTTCCGGTTTCCATCGCCGACGACCCCCTGTCCTGTGTGGCATTGGGTACGGGACGTGCACTTGAAGAGAAAAAGATGCTGCGCAACGTTCTGCACACTGCGTATTAAGCATTCTGGCTCTGTGAAAAAATATAGCACCGGGTCGTATCCTTTCTGGACGCGACTCGGTGTTTTCGTTAAGGTTGAATATCCGTAAGGCTTTCTGAACGCCTTATCTGACTTTGGTAATTCACGGGGAATATAGTGGCTCAGCATGGCGGTCCGCAGCAGCGTATCTTTTCGCCGTTACGTACGGCGCTTCACCGCTTCGCTTTCATCCTTCTGATCGTTTCGGCATTCGGCCTGATGCTTTTGGGCAAGGCCGATACAATTCTGATCGAGCGGATACGGGCTGCGTCGGCGGATTTGGTATCGCCAATCATGAATGTTGTTTCCCGCCCTGCGGCCAGCATCAATGAACTGACCGAACAAGCCACCAACATTTTCAATCTGTATGAACAAAATGAACGTCTGCGACGCGAAAACCGCGAATTGTTGGCGTGGCAACAGGTCGCCCGCAATCTGGTGCACGAAAATGCCCGTCTGCGCGACCTTGCTGATTACACCAGCCCGCCGCCATTGCGACTTGTGACCACCCGCGTCATTGCCGATATGGGCGGCGCCTATGCCCATAGCTTGATGGTATCGTCCGGATCCCGCGATGGTGTTTCCAAGGGACAGGCCGTGATGTCCGACGAAGGCCTTGTCGGGCGCATTGCCGAGGCCGGTTATCAGGCGTCCCGGGTCCTGTTGATCACAGACATCAATTCGCGCGTGCCGGTGATTGTCGAAAACTCCCGCGATCGTGCATTCCTGTCGGGTGACAACACGGATCGACCGCTTCTGACCTTTTTAACTGCCGATGCCACCGTTGCACCGGGGGACCGGATTCTGACATCGGGCCATGGCGGCGCATTCCCGCCGGGTATTCCGGTTGGCGTCGTATCGTCGGTTTCAGAAAATTCCGTACGGGTTGCCCCGCTGTTTCGCCGTCATCAACTGGAATATCTGCGAGTTGCCGATTACGGCCTGCAAGGCATCCTGACCGATCAGGCGATCCACCGCAGCCAACCCCAAATTGATGGTGTCATTCCCAACGGGGTTGGCATTGTCCCACGCGATAGTTTTGCCCCGACGCAACAATCGGGCCCCGCAGCGCCATCATCGACGGCCAGCCCGCCCCCATCACCGGAACAACTTCCTTGAAGCCCGGTGTCTGGCAAAGACTGGATGTCGTTGCACGTGGTTTGGTTCCGGCATTCAGCGTCTTTATCCTTCTTTTGATCAACCTTCTGCCGGTCAGCCTCCCGTTGCTTAGCACCGCATCCCCGGCCCTGCCCCTGATGGCAATTTTTTACTGGTCGGTGAACCGGCCCGATTTGCTAACCGGGTTAACCGCATTTATGCTGGGGTTGATGCAAGACCTTCTGACAGGACTTCCACTTGGCGTCAGTTCCCTGGTTCTGTTGCTGGTACAGGCAGGGTCTGCCAGTCAGGGGCGGTTTTTCCATAACAAACCGTTCATTGTGATGTGGTGGGGTTTTGCCTTTGTCGCGATCCCGGCTTTGCTGATCCAGTGGTTCCTAAGTTCGGCATTGATCGGTGCCTTCTTGCCAATCAGGGCGACACTGATTAGCTATGTATTGACCGCTACGTTATTTCCATTGGTTGCGTGGGCATTGGCCCGCGCACAAAACTCGCTTCTGCGTCACGTCTAGGTCATCACAGGGTCTGGCCTTAATCACCGCCCGGACTTATTAATGTTGATGTTTTGGCAATAGCTGTCAGCTATGCTGGACAAGACGGTTTTCAACCGGCCGCGCGCAGGATAGAACGGGCAAAATGATGCCCCGAACTTCGGCCCGGCACCCCGACGAACAGGTTTGACGACGCCAATGTGGCACCGCGACTCAGACAGATTTCGAACCTTTACCCGCCGTGCCTTGATGTTGGGCGCGGGTAAAGGTGTCTTGCTTACAGTGCTTGCCGCGCGGATGTATTATCTGCAGGTGATGGAAAGCAACCGGTATTCGGTTCTGGCGGATGAAAATCGCATTTCGCACCGATTGTTGCCCCCGCCACGTGGCCTGATCACGGATCGGTTCGGCGCACCTGTTGCCGCCAACCGCCAAAATTATCACATCATGATCGTGCGCGAACAGGCGCAGGATGTGCGTCACACCCTTGAAATCCTTGATCAAATCATCGAACTGGGCCCCGACACGATCGAACGGGTCGAACGCGACGTTGCCCGCAGGCGATCCTTTGTGCCGGTGACGGTGCGTGACAACCTGTCATGGGAAGAAGTGGCGCGTGTTGGCGTCAACGCCCCGGACTTGCCGGGACTGATCATTGATGCTGGTCGATCCCGTGATTATCCCGAAGGCCCGCATCTGGCCCATACATTGGGCTATGTTGCCGCAGTATCGGAAAAGGAACTAACAGGCGACCCGCTTTTGGAACTTCCGGGTTTCCGGATTGGCAAAAACGGTATCGAAAAAATCTATGACCTGGCCCTTCGCGGCAGTGCCGGCACCAGCCAGGTCGAAGTCAATGCGCTTGGCCGTGTTATCCGCGAATTGGATCGCGAAGAAGGCGAAAGCGGTAATACGGTTGTCATGACCCTTGACCTTGAATTGCAACGCTATGCCAATCAGCGTCTGTCAAACATGGAAAGTGCGTCAGCGGTTGTTATGGATATCCATAGCGGCGAAGTCCTGGCGATGTCATCCCATCCGACCTATGATCCGAATGCCTTTACCAATGGTATTTCGCATAAATTATGGAACAGTTTGGTCAACAACCAATACTCGCCGCTTTCAAACAAGGCCGTCAACGGGACCTATGCGCCGGGTTCAACATTTAAAATGTGCGTTGCCCTTGCCGCACTTGAAGCCGGTGTTGTCACAGCCAATCAACGTTTCTTCTGCCCCGGCCATCTTGACCTTGGCAATGCGCGCTTCCATTGCTGGAAACGTGGCGGGCATGGCTGGGTCAATATGCATGACTCGATGAAGCATTCCTGCGACGTTTATTACTATGAAATATCACAAAAAGTCGGCATTGATCGCATTGCCGCCATGGCCAATAAACTTGGCCTTGGCATTCCGACGGATATTGATCTGCCCAACGAACGTTCGGGTCTGATCCCGACCAAGGACTGGAAAGAAGTTCAACTTGGCAAACGCTGGCAGGGTGGGGAAACATTGATTTCGTCCATCGGACAGGGCTTTGTTCTGGCAACCCCCTTACAGCTTTGTACCATGGCCGCACGTATTGCATCGGGCAAGGCGGTCAAACCGCATATGACACGCGATCATATCACCAAGGACGGCATTCGCAGCCGCCAGAACGAAGAATTCCCCGATTTGCAGGTTAACCGGGCCAATCTTGCACGTATTCGCGATGGCATGAACGCTGTGACCAATGAATTGCGCGGCACAGCACATCGCAACCGGATCGATATCAAGGGCATGGAAATGGCTGGCAAGACCGGCACCAGTCAGGTCCGCCGAATTACCATGCGCGAACGCCAGACAACCGGGGTTCTCAATAACGATGATCTGCCGTGGAAATACCGCGACCACGCGCTGTTTGTTGCTTTTGCACCGGTTGACAATCCCCGCTATGCCTGTGCAGTTGTTATCGAACATGGCGGGTCGGGTTCAGGCGTTGCCGCCCCGGTCGCCCGTGACATCCTGATCAAGGCACAGGAACTTCAATCCGGCCGCCCGGGCATTTCGGCGGCCAATATCCAGTCGACGGTACAATTGCAACATCCGCCACAATCTGATCGAGAAGAAGAAAGCTAGGAACATGGCCCGCAGCAGATATCGTATCGGCGAAGATCCTGATTACGTGCCGATTGGTCGCCGTCTTTTGATGTTGAACTGGGCGCTGGTTCTGCTGATTTCGCTATTGGCGGGGATCGGGTTTGCCATGCTGTATTCGGCCGCCAACGGTTCGGCTGAACCTTGGGCTGAACGCCAGATGATGCGCTTTGCGGTTGGTGCGTTCCTGATGATCGTGATTGCGGTTACCGATATTCGGATCTGGCTAAAACTTGCCTATTTTTCCTATTTCGTCGCCCTGATCCTGTTGGTCGGGGTGGAAATCAAGGGCGATATCGGCATGGGGGCGCAACGCTGGATCAATCTTGGTTTCTTTCAGCTTCAACCCTCTGAATTAATGAAAATCTCGCTGGTTTTAGCCCTTGCGCGCTATTTTCATGGCCTGACCGTCGAAGAAGCCGGGCGTATTCCACTTTTGGTACCACCGCTTTTGATGGTGTTTGCCCCGGCGGCATTGGTTTTACGCCAACCCGATCTTGGGACGGCTTTGCTTTTGATTGCCGGTGGCGGGGTTATTTTCTGGCTGGCCGGGGTCCGGATGTGGAAGTTCGGCCTTGTGCTGGGAACGGTTCTTGCGGTCATTCCGATTGGCTGGCAATTCCTGCGTGATTACCAAAAGAACCGCGTCCTGACCTTTCTGAACCCGGAAAATGACCCGCTGGGAGCGGGTTACCATATTACCCAGTCAAAGATCGCATTGGGATCAGGCGGTGTATTTGGCAAGGGTTTCATGCTGGGATCGCAAAGCCACTTGAACTTCCTGCCAGAAAAACAAACCGATTTTATCTTTACCATGCTGGGCGAGGAATTCGGCCTTGTCGGCGGTTTGGCGCTGCTGATCCTTTATACCATTGTCATCATGTATGGTTATGTCATTGCCTTGCGATGCCGTAACCAATTCGGCCGGCTGGTCGCGATTGGCATCACATCGACCTTTTTCCTGTATGTCTTCATCAATATCGCAATGGTGATGGGCCTGATCCCGGTCGTTGGCGTGCCACTGCCACTTGTCTCTTATGGTGGAACCGTCATGATGACCATTCTGGTCAGCTTTGGCCTGTTAATGAGCGTATCGATCCATCGTGATATTCGCATTTCACGACAGGGCAATGACGACGGACGTCAATAGCCGTCCTTCTTATCGATATAACCGGTCTTTTATGATCCCCGGTCGAAATCAGGCGTCCAGATGCTCAGTCAGGCGTACCGGGTCGGCCATGATGCAGCAATTGCGACCAGCATCCTTGGCACGATAAAGTGCCTCATCGGCCACGGAATACAAAATATCGGCCAGATCGCTATTTTCCCGTGGTTTAAGCTGTGTGATATTTTCCGCCACATTGTCCGCAAGCTTGGCCAGCCCCGCAAGCGATGGCAATGAAGTCACACCGAAACTGGCCGCATAGTTCAGATGCTTGCCACCGAAACCGACGGTATCCTGTTCAAATACCTTGCGCAGGCGTTCGGCCAATATCATTGCCCCTTCGATTTCCTCGCCCGGCAGAAGAACGGCAAACTCTTCGCCGCCCAGACGCGCCGGAATATCGAAATCGCGCAAGCTGTAACGCATCCGTTCTGCCAGTGATACCAGCACCGCATCGCCAGCCTGATGGCCATAGCTATCATTAAACGATTTGAACCGATCAATATCGATTAACACCACGCTTACCGGGGTATCACGCCGTTTCCAGATCGAAATACTTTCTTCAAGACGCGCCATGAAAACACGGCGATTGGCCAGACCGGTCAGCGGATCGGTTGATGCCAAAACTTCAAGTTTGCCCATCGCATCATTAAGTTCGCGCGTTCGCATTTCAACGCGTGCTTCAAGATTGGTATTGGCATCCTGCAATTCATCGCGTGCGCGCTTTAATTGTCCGATTTGTCCACGGATCATGCCAAATAAACCAACCGTGACCGAGCCAAGCAGTTGCACTTCGTCGTCATGTTTGTTCATCGGGGGCATTTCAAGCGGATGCTCGACATCGGTGGGATCGGCTTTGACGATGTAATTGGCCAGACGGATGATTGGCTGGGACAAGACAAAATAACTCATGGCCGCAAAGACGGTCGCCATCGACACCGCAAAGACCATATTAGCCAGAAACGACCATGCAGCACGGGACATAAAGACAGATACATAAACCTGCGGATTGATATCGACGATCAGCCTGCCAATATTTCTGGCCGGTTCAACATGCGGATCGTGCAGCGGAACTTGCAAGACCTGCAGCCCGCCAAAAAACTTCTTGGCCCATTTGGATGTCGGGATTTGTCCCGCAGGTCGGCTTTCTTCATAAAAGGTTGAACCATCCGTTTTTTGGATCATGACTTTCATGATTGATCGTTGCACCATCATGCCCGACACTGCCAATTTCCCCATATCCGGGTCAGATAACAGCAATGCCTCGGTCACAATAGGCACACCACTTGCGACAGTTCGCTGATTGGCCTGATGATACACACCATCAAGCCAGTGATAGTCATTAACGATCTGAAAGGCCGTAATCGCAAGCCCAAGCAAGGTTGCAGCAATCAGGGAATATTTAAGCTGCCTTGAGGCCACCGAACTGCCAAGCTTAAGACCGGAAAGGTCATTCTCGTCTTCATTTCCCGTCACCGCCACGCCGTAGCCCTTTTCTATCAGCTTATCCCAATACGGCTAGAGCCGTTACTGCACCCACGGAATATTATTTAATCCTTCTATCCCAAAGAGATATCCACCCTGTTCCGGTTTTCTGGCAAGGCTAAATTGCAAAAAATCAATTCTGTCCCAATCCCGGTCCCCCAACAGCCGTTCATAGATTTCCAGATTTTCTGGTATAACGGCCTGCATCCCAAAGGTTAAATTGTGATGTTTCTTCAACAATTCAACACCTTCACGATAATCTTTGAGCAACACCATAACCCACGCACCGGCCAGAAAATGGCCACCATGGGTCATGGTCATCTTTCCATCCCCGACCGCCTGAAGACCGGCGACTGACCAGTTAAGCCCACCAACGAAGACATCTTTGCCTGCAATCTTTCCGGCCTCTTCAATCGCTTTGATCGCCCCCAGGGCAATATCATCATTGGCCGCCCAGACCGCATCCAGACAGCCGCCCTTGGCCATCCAGTCCGCCGTCCGGCGATAGGCCTCGTCAAAGGACCAATTAACCACCAGTCGGCGTTGTTCTTGAAGAACCGGAAACTTTGCAAGTGCTTCGTCAAGTCCGGCCAATCGTTGCAGGGACGCCGGTGTCAAGCTATCCCCGGCAAGCGACAGCAAACAAATCTCGTCGGGCAGGTCTTTGACATTTTTTTTCAGCAGAGCTGTGATCAAGGACTGAGCGATTTCAAACCCGGCACGTTCATTATCGGGCGTCAGGGTGCCGATCCATTGCGATAATTCATTGCCTGCCCGACCATATTTAAGCTTCTGCTCGTCGGTCAGGTCATTAAGCAGCATCAGGATCGGAATACCGCGTTCTTGCGCCTCCAGGATAATGCGCGTGCCCTGCTGATGTTCATTGACAGCGATAATGTAATCGGGGGGAGGATCCATTGCAAAAACACGGTTGGCATTTTCCGCCATCAATGACCATTCCCGATCACTGTCGAAAACTGTCAGTTCGAACCCGAACTGATCCGCCGCCGCCTGCATGGTATCACGCACATCTTTCCAAAATCCGCGATCCCCGTAACCGGGATTGATAAAGGCAACATGCGGTTTGGTTTTGCTGTCCGGTTCGGCTGCATTTGCGCCAATTACCGCTGAAAAAAGCAGCGAAAACCAAACAAACCAAATTCCAAGTTTCAAAAACCTTTCCCCCAACACCAGACACAGAGTGTTAGGTTGCAGACCATACAACAATCACCTGTTTGCGCTCAGAATGGCCGCAATAGCGAATTATGAGCGAGAGGTCAAATCAACTCGGACCATACTTAAGAATCAGCAAGCCATACCCGCGTCATCAAAACCCAGCATGACTTCGTGCTGGACCGCGCGGAACAATGCGGTGAAATCCAGATTAACATAGTCAATCTGCCATTCGACCAACCGGGCAAACAATTCAGCATTCGGAGTATCTATGAAAACCATGGTTTTCAGACCACGGTTTCTGGCCGCCTGAATTCCGTCGCGGGTTACGTTATCTTCAAGAAATTCGAAAATATGTGCCTGTTCGTGATGGATGGCTTGTTCAAGCGATCCGGCGACGTGAAGCTGCACATTGCGTTTCAGGTCCGGCGCAATACGGCGTAAGTCATTCCGAATATCCGCCGAGAAAGAACTGACAAAAACATCATCGCCAAACGCAAATGCGTCAAGCATATCGACAACCTTTTGGGCATTGGCCTGTTTAATCTCGCAATAAATTCCGATACGCCCCTTAAGTCGACGCAAGAAATCGTCAAGCCGTGGCACCGGTTCACCGGCAAAGGTCGGATCAAACCATGCGCCCGCATCAAGGCGATCGATTTCAGCACTGGTCATACTGGCAATCGTGCCGGTTCCATCGGTTGTACGATCAACCGTTTCGTCGTGGATGACATACAAGATACCATCCGCAGATTCATGCACATCAAACTCGATGTAATCCGCCCCGGCGGATATGGCACTTTCCGCACTGGCAAAGGTATTTTCCGGCGCGTTGGTATTATCACCACGGTGATAAACAAGTTGTACAGGTTTCATCTGGTCCTCCTGCGGCGGGTTAAGCCGCGAAGAAGGTATGCCAGGCAGCCCGTGATCGACAACCACTGCCCGCAAATTTAACCGTCCTGTTACCTGACTGGGAATTACCCGGTGCAATCGCACATTTTTAGATTGATGCTTGCATTATTGGGTTTCGCGCAACGCGCGTGCCAGTTCATCGGTCGACATATTCGCCCGGTTCTCTATCCCTTGCTGCTGGGCCAGGTGATAAAGATCGTCGCGCCGCCATTTGTCATAAGGCGGTTCAAATTGTCCGTCCTGTTGAGACGTCCCCGGCGTGCTACCACCGGAAAGTTTCTGAAAGCTAGCCACTTTTGCCTCCTGAGGGGATGGTCCTAAGCGGAACAGATACCGGGCAGTTTCAATACCCTTCATGACACTGCCATTACATTTGATGTGGGACCGAATGGCCGAATGTCTATGTTTTTCGGCAAATTTTACTAATTTTTCCGGTAAATTTCTGATCTGAAAGGCAAATTTTCTGTAACTGTGAATTCATCATTCACAATTTACCAACAAAACATCACCGGATTGTGGTTTTTCTATTTCCCGGCCGCCGAGTTTGCTAGCGTCATTGGCAAAGCAACAATCACATTCAGGGAACATACAAATGGCCTTGCATTTCGAACGTGCCGAACTGGCTGCCCGCCGTGCAAATACGGTTAGCAGGATCGAAGCCGCCGGACTTGATGGATTGCTGATATTTCGTCAGGAAAGCATGTTCTATCTGACCGGATATGACACATTTGGTTATGTCTTTTTCCAATGCTTGTATCTTGGTTCTGATGGCCGGGTTGCCCTGATCACCCGCGCACCGGATCTGCGTCAGGCACAACACACTTCTGATATCGAAGATATCCGCATCTGGGTTGATGGCCCGGATGTCAATCCGGCCCTTCAATTGCGCGATATGCTGGCCGAATTGGGCTGTGCGGGTAAAAAGCTTGGTGTCGAATACGAGGCCTATGGCCTGACCGCTGCAAATGGCAAAAAACTTGACGCGGCATTGGATGGATTTTGCACGTTAAGTGATGCTTCGCGTTTGGTTTCGGAACTGCGCGTGGTCAAAAGCCCCGCCGAGCTTGACTATATCCGAACCGCCGCAAGCCTTGCCGATGATGCATGGGATGCCGCCCTTGATACCGTCCATGCAGGCGCGTTCGAAGGCGATATTCTGGCTGCGATGCAAGGTACCATTTTCAAAGGCGGCGGGGATTATCCGGGGAATGAATTCATCATCGGTGCCGGGCGCGATGCCTTGCTGTGCCGTTATTTCACCGGTCGCAAACATCTGGCAGACACAGATCAGATCACGCTGGAATGGGCCGGGGCCTATCGCCACTATCACGCAGCAATGATGCGCACCATTCCGGTCGGTACCGCAACACCACGGCATGTTGAAATGCACAAGGTCGCGGTTGACGCCATGGCCGCCTGCCGCGATGCCCTTAAACCCGGCGTACCAATCGGCGATGTATTCGATGCCTATGCCCAAGTTTGCGATACCGCCGGTATGAAAGCCCACCGCCTAAATGCATGCGGATATTCAATGGGCACGACCTTTGCCCCGAACTGGATGGATTGGCCGATGTTTTATCACGCCAATCCGGTCATCGCAGAACCCGGCATGGTATTCTTCCTGCATATGATCCTGATGGACAGCGACAGCGGCACCGCCATGTGCCCCGGCCATTCGGTTATCGTTACCGAAACCGGCAATGACGCGGTATCACGCCATCAGCTTGATCTGGTCACCCGCTAAGGTCCGGACCAAGGGCAGACTGACATTTCGCAATCAAAAGGGGCGCGCATCATTACGTTGCGCGCCCCTTTTGATTTGAATTTTGTCTTAGTCCTGAAGTGCGCGTCGCATCGCATCGGTCGTGTCCGCGGCCAGACGATCCAGATCGGCAACTCTGTCTTGGATCGTATCGGTAAAATCACCATCATAAAGTTCCAGCACACGTGCCTCTGCCGCCAGTTTCGCCGCAGCAAGGTTCGATGCCATCCCCTTGATCGTATGTGCAGCACGGCACAAACTGTCACGGTCGGCCTGCTTGATCGCCGTAACAATCCTGTCGCGTTCTTCCTGATAAGAAGGCGCAAGCATTTCAACCAGAAGCGCCATCTGATCCACACCAAGTGCGGTGATCATGTCTTTAAAACGTGCCTTATCAATTAAATCCATTTCATGCTCATGCGGGATGCTCGCTTCGCTGGCCTGATCCAGGCGGGAATATTCTGTGACCTTTACAACCTTATCACGTTCAGACGTGATCGCATATTCCAGTGGCGTGTGTTTTTTTGGGGTCGATGATGGCGCTGTATCCGCCTCAGGGTTCGAACCGGGCAAATCCACTGCGACATCAGGTGAATACAAAGCTGGTCGACAAGCACTGTTGCGGCTTCGCAGGAACCGCAACAACATTCCATAAAGACGCCGCTCTTCAACCGGCTTGGTCATAACCTCGTCCATACCGGCTGCCAGAAAATCGCGATGCCGATCCCCGAATGCGTCGGCTGTCACGCATATGATCGGAACACGCCCGCCTTGATTGACACGTTCAAGTTCCCGGATATGTCGCGTCGCCCCCTCGCCATCCAATATAGGCATATGCGCATCCATCAGGATGGCGTCATAAACCCCATTCCGAAACGCAAGCACAGCTTCGCGGCCATTGGGGACAATATCAACAACAAGACCGTGCCGTTGCAACAACCCGCGGATCACGGTGGCATTGATCTCGTTATCCTCGGCGACAAGGATACGGCTGCCCGCCAGAACGCTATCACCACTTGTTTCACGGCCGTGAACACCCGCTGTATCCGGATGAAGTTCGGGTTCATGTGTTTCAAATGGCAACCACAGATCAAAACGTGTCCCGTGCCCGACCACACTTTCGACAGTCATGAAACCACCCATCAGCTCTGTCAGGCTGCGTGCAATCGAAAGCCCAAGTCCCGTCCCGCCATATTGACGCGTGGTCGAATTGTCAGCCTGACTAAAGGGGGCAAAAATCTGTTCCTGGCGATCCTTCGGGATTCCGATCCCGGTATCGATCACGGCAAAATGGTAGACTTCTTCGTCCTCTACCAGATGGCGTATACGTTCCGGTGTATGTTCTGCCAACGTTGCTTCAAGGCGAACTGTCCCTGTTCGGGTGAACTTCACGGCATTTGATAACAAATTCCACAGGATCTGTCGGAAACGGACTTCATCACCCACAAACATGCGCTTGGTCAGCGGTGCATCCTCGCACAGAAGCACGATATTCTTTTCTGCGGCTATATCCGAAACCGCCCGGAAAAGATCATACGTAATGTCAGATGGATGAAACTCGCGTTTTTCCAACTCAATCCGCCCGGCTTCGATCTTGCTCATATCCAGAATGTCATTCAAAAGCGCCATCAGCGCCCTGCCCGATGACATGATTGCGCCGACCCGTTCCTTTTGCGCATCGTCAAGCTGGCTTTCTTGCAACAGCTGGGCCATGCCCAAAACCCCGTTCAACGGCGTTCTGATTTCGTGGCTCATCGTTGCAAGGAATTCACTTTTGGCCGAACTCGCCTGAAAAGAATGGCGATAATGGCGGCGTAATTCCAAAAGCATAAAGGCCAGCGCACAGCTGTAACTGATCAGGCGCGACGGGATAATAAACCGCGACACCATTTCGGCATGTTCTGGCGCAAATATGAAAAAGGCCAGATGATTGAAACACCCAACCAACAATGCGAAACAAAGCAGCGCCTCGGACAGGGTAAACCGATACTGGCAGCGCACCAAATAGCCCGCAGCACTGGCAAATATCATCACTGTGGTCGGGAAAAGGATCATGGTGCGGACATTCTGAAACGCCCAGCCGACATCACTTGTCAGCACAGGCACCAGCCAGACCATCAATGCCTGAACAACAATCCCCGCAGCAATCAGAATTGTTGCCGTCCCCACAACCGGATCAATACCCAATTGATTTTCGGCCTTATTGGCCACATGCCAGCTCAGAGCAATAAACGAAAATGAACACAGCCGCAGAACCAGGATCAAAAGCCCGGTAAAAGTCCCCAAGGCCTGTTCCACCCCCAGCAAGGTGCGCACTTCGACAAGCCTGGGAACACCAAAAAGGTCGCTAAGCAAAAGTAACCCCATGGCAACCGCGATAAAAAGGATTTGCTTGCGCTTGGTGATGTCAAAAACAATCCAGCCCAGGCACATCGACAACAGGGCAATAAATTCGACAACAACAAGAACCGAAATGGTAATCGTCGCGACAAGATCATCCCCAAGGGTCGTGAAAAACAGAAATGTCAGACCAATGGTACAGAAGGCAATAAACGCGATACCGGCAAGGTTCAGTATCTTGGGCATATTTGCTTCGACCCCGGTTTTGGTCTTTTTTGACCGTTACTTTTTTGACGGCTGTTAACCTGCCATCACGGCATGGGACAATCATCCCGATGCCCCGGTCAGTTTTTTACCGATAGTTGCGCCATAATGTCATTGGCCCATTGCAGCGTATCATCATCCATTGATTGCATATGCTGGTACTTATCAAACTGTTGCGCAATCAATTCAAGCCGGTCGTTAAACACCGGGGGGCGATCAAGATCAAGCAAACGATCTGCCAGCGGATCAAATACAGCGTTTTGGAATTCAAGCGACAGACTGATCCTTGGTTCCCGGGCAAAGGCACTTGCCCGCCCGCCCCAATGATACAAATCCTGTCGCCATCCCATCACGGTTCCCGGCCGGGCAGGCAACGCACGCACGTCTTGCAAAACAACGTCTTCCGGTTTCATAACTTTTTGAAAGTAACACCTTTCAAATGAATGCGGCAATACGTACATGCAACCGTTATCCGGGCTCGCAATCCCCAGCGGCACCCAAAGTGACAGGCTGATCAGCATATCTTCGCCAATCACGCTTTCGCCCTGATAATCACGATGCGGCGGCCACCCCCGCCCGTCCTTAGCCGGGTCCACATGCCAAGCCCAGAAATGCGGCAAAAGCTTTACCCGATCGCCAAGAAAATGATGCAAAAGCGGCCGAAGCCGCATGAACACCTGCCATGCTTCGTCATAAAGATAAATCATCGCCGGCGGCAATCCATGGCCGACCAGCGTTTCAATCCCGGCACGCAACCGGGCAAGATGATCGATTGGCAAAAGATCATCGATCAGGAAATAACCATCCTGCCAGAACCGGTCCGAATGCGCCGATCCGTCAAATTCCCCGTTTTCCGCACCAACCGGCGCCACATCACGTACCCCGTCATCATCGGCTATGGTCAATTGCGGATTGATCGAAAGCCAGCTTTCACGATCGCAGGCCTGAAGTGCAGTCATCATGACAGAAAATCCAAATCAGCATTTCGCGGACGATACGAAGTCGCCCGCACCGACGCAAGTCCGACTTGCGCCCCGCCCGGTCACGCGTTACCCAGATAACATTCTGATTTAAAGATACGCATCACCATTTCCTGTTTCGGAACCCGGAATAATGGCATCCTCGACACGGGAACCGCTGAGCCAAAGGCAAAGACATGATTGTTCGATCCCCTTCTCTTGGCGTGGCCCCATCGCGGGGCAGCCCCCCATCCCATGGCGGCGCAATTGACAGGGCGGCTAAAAATTACGGCATTCCCGCCAGTGACTGGCTGGATCTGTCAACCGGGATCAATGCCACCGCATGGCCGGTTCCGACGATTGACCTGATACATTGGCAACGCCTTCCACTGGCAAGCGAATTGCGCGAATTGAAACAGGCCGCAGCCGACTATTACGCCATCCCCAACCCCGACCGGATTGTCTGCGCACCGGGGACACAGGCATTGATCCAGACAATCCCGTTCTGGTTTGCAGATCAGGGAATGAAGGCCAAGGCCCATATCATCGGGCCGACATATGCCGAACATGCGATTGGCTGGCAACGGGCCGGGTTCGTGACCGATATTATTGCCACCATCCCCGAAACCCGCACACAACGCATCGCCGATATCCTGCAATCCCCGGGCGGAACCAATGACATCGTCATACTGGTTAACCCCAACAATCCCGATGGTGGGGTGATTGACAGTGCGGATCTGATCAAGCTGGCCCAAATGGCCGGACACCACGATAAATGGTTATTAATCGACGAAGCTTTCATGGATTGCGATCCAACGCACAGCCTTTGCCCGGCATCCGATACCCTGGACCGGCTGATCATCTTACGGTCGCTGGGTAAATTTTTTGGGCTGGCCGGGCTGCGATTGGGCTGTGCCGTCATGGCCCCGGCACTTGCCGCCAATCTGGAAGACCGCATCGGACTATGGGCCATCGCCGGGCCGACATTAAAGGTCGCGCAGGCGGCGTTTAACGACCGGAAATGGCAATCAGATATGCGTAAAAGCCTTGCCCATGATGGCGCCCGCCTTGATGCCATGATCGCCGCCAATTGCGATCTGGCCTTGATTGGCGGCACGACGCTATTTCGGCTATATCACGGAAAGAATGCCGCCAAACTGGCCAACCACCTTGGATCGCGGGGCATTCTGGTGCGCCTGTTTGACGAAGACAAGGACCGCATCCGCTTTGGATTGCCCGGCATCGAAAACGACTGGCTGCGTTTGCAAAAGGCCCTTGCTGACTTTTAACCGCAGGCGGGTTACCCCACGTTGCTTTCTTCCCAGGCCTGCTTTTTACGATAAATGGTCGAAGGACTAACCCCCAACGCATCGGCGGCACGCGGGATTGATCCGCCGCACCGTGCAATCGCGTCTTCAATGGCCTGTTTTTCCACCAGCCAAAGCGGTTTGATCCCGCCATAGCGAACATCAACAAGCTGTGGATCAGCCATATCAACGCTGCCATCCGTGCCGATCATCAACGGGACTTGATCCGTACGATGTTCGCCAAACTCGCGTGTCGGCTGTGACCCGGCCAGAAATGCCAATGCCTCTGGATCGCCTTCCCAGAAACGTTCCATATCCCCCATTCCGTTCAAGACAACGGGATGGGGGGGCGGTGCCTCGATGGTCGCCGATCCGAAATGTTCGTCGTCGGTACCGTTGTTTACCGGGCGGGGCACCATCGACATCGCAACTTCCGACCCGTTATTCAAAACAACGATATTGCGGATGATATTTTGAAGCTGGCGAATATTCCCCGGCCAGGAATAACGTTCGAACAGGGCGGCGACTTCGGGGCTGAACCGTTCGAATTCGCGGCCTTCTTCGCGGTTAAAGCGTCGCAAATAGAAATTGGCAATCTGCAGGATATCGTTATCACGATCGCGAAGGGGCGGCATGTGCAACGGAATCACATGCAGGCGATAATACAAATCTTCGCGGAACCGCCCGGCACGGACTTCTGCCAGCGGATCACGGTTTGTCGCACAGACAAACCGCACATCAACGCTTTCAATCGAACTACCGCCGACCTTCTGAAAAGTTCCGGTCTGGATAAAGCGAAGAAGCTTTGTCTGTAAATCCAGATCCATTTCGCAAATTTCGTCAAGAAACAGCGTTCCACTATCGGCACGATGCGCAGCCCCTTCGCGGTCCGTCACCGCCCCGGTAAAGGCCCCTTTGACATGACCGAAAATCTCGCTTTCCATCAAATCTTTGGGAATTGCACCGCAGTTCAGCGGGATGAACGGTTCTTTGACCCGTTCCGACCGGCGGTGGATGGCCTCGGCGGCCAATTCCTTGCCAGTTCCCGACTCACCGGTGATGAAAACAGTTGCCCGGCTAGGCGCCGCATTTTCGATGATCCGATAAATATCGTGCATCGTGTCCGACCCACCGATGATATCGAAATACATTTCATCAGCGGCGTAATCGCCATTTTCATTTTTTGTGCTATTGGCTGTTGATGTCCCCCCTTCAAGCGCATCCCGGACCGTGACGCGCAGCTTGTCTGCGGTAAAGGGTTTTAACAAAAAGTCCCATGCACCATCACGCATCGCTTCAACCGCGACATTGACAGATCCATGGGCGGTAATCACAACCACCTTGCATTCCGGGGCGGATTGATGTGCGGCACGCAACACATCACGCCCATCCATATCGGGCAAGATCAGGTCAAGCACCAGAACATCCGGCGGATTTACACGCAGCCGCTTGATCGCGGCCTGTCCATTGACCACATGTTCAACTATGTGGCCATCTGCACGCAAATAGTCCTGATATACCCGCGCCAATGACAGGGTATCTTCAACGATAACAATGCGTGCCTGTTCTGGCATTTTTTATTCGGGTCCCGATATATCTATTGGCAACCATACCGATAGTGACATTACAGTCTCAAGTGATAACCTGTAGGCAGTTGATTCGTTATTCAATACAAATCAGGCTTTGGTTAAAAAAGGCATAGTTTCAATAACGAAAATTGCATTCTGGAGTATCACGGATTGAATTATACCACCGCACAATCGGGCGACACGATCAAAGTTGATTTGGTTGGCCGATTTACATTTGGGGACCATTCCAGTTTTCGCAAACTGATCGAGGAAATTCGCAGTCAGTCAGCAGAAACACAGATACTCGACCTATCCGGTGTCGAATTCATCGATTCCGCTGGTCTTGGCATGCTTTTGCTGGCCCGTGACGAAGGCGAAAAAATCCGTGCAACCGTTATTCTGAAAGGCGCGCAGGGGCAGGTCAAGCGTATGCTGGAAGTCGCCCGTTTCGACACGCTTTTCAAATTGGAAGACTGACGCATGTCTCCGGCAGGCGAGACTTTCCCAAGGCCACGTGTTGCCATTGCCGAACCGGTCAATCATGACCGGGTATCGGCTATTCTTGCCGGAAAACAAATATTTGATGACGGTGCCGGGGCCGAGGCCGACCTTTCTTTTGGCCGCAGCCCCGAAGATTTTCAGCATGGAAACCGCTATCAGCTTTGCCTGATCCCCCAAGAATCCAGTCGGGAATGGCTGGGCGCACTGGTTCGCCTGAACTGCAATTATTTCATTGAATCTTTTGACCAAATTGATCTTCGCGATCTGGGGCCCATCCGAACAGCCCAACGTGGCGCGAAATGGGATCTTTTGGTCTGCATGTCGACACAAAGCGCCTATCAATTACCAATGGCGCGCAAGTTTGTAACAGCCCTTCGCCATCGCGGGATCATCCACGATACCATTGCCCCCACAGTCGAAATGGCCGTGCAGGAAGCATTTGCCAATTCGCTGGTGCATGGCAATCTGGAACTGGATACGACTGGCCACCTAACGATGGACCGGTTTAATGCCCTGGGTGAAGAAACGGCGCGTCGCCTTGAAGCCCCGGCCTATGGCGGGCGGGTGATCATGTTGACGGCGAAAAAGCGCCGTAATGGCAATGTCGAAATTTCGATTAATGATCAGGGCAACGGGTTTACCCCGCCGCCAGAAAAACCGGCTCCTAAATTGCCAGGTTCAGAATCAACCTTTGGCCGCGGCCTGCCACTGATCCGCAGCCTGTGTCAGAATGTCAGCTTTGAGCGTGGCGGACGCACGATCAAACTGACCTTCACCCCCGATACAAAAGCATCGATGCCGCTAAACTCAAACTTTGCTGCCGGGGTCGAAGAAGCCGAAAAAGCCATTGGCGAAAGCGATCTGCGCAATCCGCGCGATGCGACCATATTGATTGCCGATGACACGATGATTTCACGCGAAATCATCGCGTCCTATCTGCGCTCGGACGGCTTTACCAACCTTGTCTTTGCAAAGGACGGCGAAGACGCACTTGAACAGGTGCGCAAACACAATCCCGACCTGATCATTCTTGATATCATCATGCCCAAGATGGACGGTTATGCCGTCTGCAAGGCATTGCGTGCCGATCCAGCCTATGCCGAAACGCCGATCATTGCGCAAACGGCACTGGAAGAAAACGAAGGCCGCACCCGGATTTTTGAAGATGGCGCCACCGACCTGATTTTAAAACCGCTGAACAAGGCGGAACTGATCGCACGCACGCGCATCCACCTTGAAAACCGGCTTTTGGTCAAACAGTTGCAAGCCTATCAAGAGCGCACCCAGTCAGAACTTGAACTGGCGCGTGACATGCAAGAAATGCTGATCCCCAAACCCGAACAATATCGCGGAATAGGCATGGATTACGGCATGACCATCAGTGCCAGTTTCCAAATGTCATCGGAACTGGGCGGCGACATGTGGGGATTGGCACCTATCGATAAAGACCGGCTTGGTGTTTATATCGTTGATTTTGCCGGTCATGGGCTGGGTGCGGCATTGAACACATTCCGTCTGCATTCCCTGATCTGGTCGGAAGAAGACCGTGGCGAAGACCCGGGAACCTATCTTGAAGCCCTTAACCGCCACCTCAAGGGGCTTTTGCCGGTCGGGCAATATGCAACCATGCTTTATGGTGTAATTGATCGCGCCAAAGAAACATTCCGCTATGCCAGTGCCGCCTGCACATCCCCGGTATTGGGGAATGTCAAAACCGGTTCAACGGTGTTTCTCGATGGTTCAGGTGTGCCGCTTGGGGTTATTCGTGACGCGCAATATGAAACCCGCGAACTTACCTTTACCACTGATAATTTCCTGCTGCTTTACAGTGATGCGCTGATTGAAACGGTTCTTGATGACGGTGTGTTTCTCGAAGATGACCGCCTTTTGAAAATGGTGCATAACATCGTCACGGAAACAAACGGATCAACCGATCTGGCATCCAATCTGGCCGATCAGTTCATGGATCGTGCCCCGGTCAAACTGCATGATGATTTCACAGTGGTGTCGCTGCAATCCGCCGACATTAGCGGACCAAAAGCATCGTAACGACCCGTGATGTGCCAAAAACCAGGGTCGGACGTAAAATCAGGACCTAGGCGGTGTTTACATTCAGGATTCCCATTTTGCTGAGAATATGA
>TARA_R110000737_G_scaffold324995_1_pt1 | contig 59352 bp, 46 predicted proteins | sample TARA_R110000737 | Tara Oceans TARA_R110000737 (sample SAMEA4398027) | marine metagenome | biome: Polar Biome; feature: [SRF] surface water layer (ENVO:00010504); material: water (ENVO:00002006), including particulate matter (ENVO:01000060) such as... | depth 5 m | reverse complement strand
GCAAGGTCAAAAAATACGTTATTCAATACAGTCGGAATCTCACTATTCAACGGAACCATTGGCACATCCATATGTATTGCTTGATCGTTGGCCAAATTTTTCATATCGAAATAAGAGGAGAAGAAGCCATACCCTGGATACGTTACGTTCAGGGCATATTGTCTATTTACCGGTAAACTCACCATAAATTCACCAGTCATATTGTCGGCTTCACTGTATATTATTTCAGTTCCTTTTTCTAGATCTAACAATTGAAACTTTCCTGGAATAGGCTTTCTTGTTACAGCATCGTATACCAAGCCTTCGAAGTAAAGTGTTTTGGTTGGACGCAAATTTTCAGGCATAACGAAATGATAAATATCCAGTCCTCCAAAACCGCCTGCTCTATCAGAAGCGAAAAAGGCTATTTCACCTTCAGCTGAAACCATAAGCGAATTTTCATCAAACCGCGTATTTATGGGGTATCCTAAGTTTTGAGGCTTGGTCCAATTTCCATTTGCATCCATTCTACTTACAAATAAATCGGTTCCTCCCAATCCTTGGTGACCTTTTGAAGCAAAATACAAAGTTCTCCCATCTGGGTGAATTAAAACAGACTCCTCTTGCTGTGGCGAATTGATAATGTCTGGCAACCTTTGTGCAGCTCCCCATTTCCCATCGTCGTCTAAATGAGAAACATAAATATCTGAATTCATCATACCACTTCTATCTCGAACTCCACGAATGAAGTACAAAGTCTTACCATCGGCTGAAAGAGAAGGTTGAGTTTCCCAATTGGCAGTGTTGACTAATCCCACCAAATTTTGAGGATTGGTCCAATTTCTACCTAGTCGTTTGGTGTAAAACAAATCACAACTTCCTCGACCATATCGTCCTTCGCCATAATTTTCTCCAGAAGCATCTGGACAGGCCACAAAAATCAAAGATCTACCATCTGGGGCTAGGGTAGGTGCGCCTTCATTATTGACAGTGTTTACATTTGAAGGCATGGCGACGGCTGTTTGCCAAATTCTATTTGGACTTAACTGCGAAATAAAGAAGTCTTCTTGTTCTTTGAATGGACCTAAAACCCGATTATCCTTAATCTGTCTGGTGAATAGGATTGTTTTTCCATCGACAGTTATCGTTGGAAAATACTCATCATCTTCAGTATTGATTCCAGGACCAATATTAATAGGGTCGAACGCAATTGGATTGTTCATCGATTCAATTGCGAACAATGAATTCTGTTTCATTGCAATAGCCTGCTTACGAAAATCTGGGTTTGAATTTTTGAACAAAAGGAATTCGTCAATCCGTTTATTTGATTCTTCGTATTGTCCATTGGCCTGTAAAAGGTTTGCTAAGAAAAAATAAGAAGCTCCAGATGGTGCATGATTAGGATTTATTCGTATTCCTTGCTCCAAATGAGCAATAGCTGGTTGGATTTCACCAATATATTCATAAAACTCACTAGCCAATAAATGTGCCTCCCAAAAATTAGGTTCTTTTTGTATTGCTTTTTCTAAAAGAGAAGCACCTTCTTTGTAATTCGGCATACCCGTTTTTTCATCAATCGACAAACGTGGTGCTTCGAGCGCTTCTTCATAAAGTCTAATGGCTTTTTTGTCGTTAATGGAATATTTTTGTTGGGCAACGCTACATGAGGAAAAGCCAATTGCTAAAAGGAGGAATAGGGATAATTCTTTCATATTAAGGTATTTGCATAAATTTATGAGTCTGAAGCGAAATTCTCCACTTCGGATTTTGTTTCACATATTCTATAATTTCAGGCAAAAATCGTTCCTGCTTTGACCATTCTGGCTGAAGATACAATTTACATTCAGAATTCACTTTTTTAGCATGCTCTTCTGCCCATGCGTAGTCAGATGGGTGAGAAATAATCACTTTCAATTCATTTGCCTTTTGGTATGCTTCTTCTATTGGAGCTTTGAATTTCTTCGGAGAGAAGCAATACCAATCTATTTCCCCCAAGAGTGGATAGCACCCAGATGTTTCAATTGCGATCACTGGAACGGTTTCGTGAATCAATTTGGTTAACCCCGATAAATCATACATCGCTGGTTCACCTCCAGTAATAACAACAAAATCTGCTTTATTTTCTAAAACTGGCGAAACAATATTTTCTAGTGAAACTAAAGGATGATCATCGTTACTCCAGCTTTCCTTTACATCGCACCAAACACAACCGACATCGCAACCAGCTAAACGAATGAAATATGCAGCTTTACCAGAATAGTAACCTTCACCTTGTATTGTATAGAAATGCTCCATAAGGGGCAATTCTTTTTCCGCATTTATTTGGCTTACTTTCAATTTATTCGGTTATTGGGGATACGAGGTCAATATTTTTAACATGAATTTCTAATTGACCGTCTTTATTTGGTCCATAAATCAGATCAAATTTAACATTTTCCATCCATTGGTCCTCGGCATAGGAATGCTTTTGAATCATTTCATGTCCAAAAGTTTCATCAAAGGTTTCGAAAAGCACGACTAATTCAGCGTGTCGTTGCTTTAAATCCTTTACAGCAAAGTTGTTGAGGGGAGAGTCTTCAGTTATTTTATGAACAACGGTCCAAGAAAATGGAAAGAATAATATTTCATTCAATTCCAATTCTAAATCATGATAGTCCTTGTTATAGGTTTCATTTCCTTGACCTTTATCAATGATCAAAATCGCACTCACTTTTGATTTTATCAAAACATTATCCCTTGAATTGACCATCCGAAACATTAGAGCTCGACCATCTTCAAAAGGCGTGAGGATTGCATTTTTACTAAAAGCCAGCTTTAATATCGGTCGAGAAAAACGACCATAGAGCAAACCAGTAGCTAAGGCTGTAATTGAAAGTCCAATAAATGCCTCGATTGTTGCAACGAAATTGGCTTGAAAGCCTACTGGACTAATATATCCAAACCCAAGCGTTGTAAGTGTTTGAGAAGAAAAGAAAAACGCTGTCCAAAATGGATGGAAATCTGGGTGAACATGGCTCAATTGATCCAAACCTATGCCTAGATATACAAAAGCAAAAAGCAAATTGAAAACGGAGTAAACGGCTAGTAAATAAAAAATGAATTTGCGCCAGGAGATATGAAGAAGATACTTGTAAAAATCTTTTATTCCAGACACACCACCCTTTCGTACAATGTTGTACGTACCGTCCTTATTAAGGAATCGATTTACAGGTTGTGAAAATTTACTTCCGAGACCAGGATCCTTGGTTTGTTCCATGGTCTAAAAATACTTAAGCTTTACCTAATTAGAGTCTATTCTTACCCAATTTTTTCTCAATCGGCTGAACTCAACGTCGAAAGCTTGTAAAAGCTGACTAGCAGGTTGATTTCGCATCAATCGTTCATACGAACTTTTTATTAATGCCAGTATGTTTGAGTCCATTAACATCTTTGAAGTTACATCGTCAAACTCATAACTGTTGTAGACCTCAATGATTTTTTCTCTATCCTTTAGGTCTATTTCAGAAGGATTATGCTTGTTGTTGATTTCATCTAGAAACGGCAACAACTTTGAACTAAGGTCAATAAAATGTCTCAACACGACAAGAGCGTGATTGACCTGCTCAATGTTTTTTGATTTCATGATATGTTCTTTGATTCGCATAAGCAATATTTTTTCTCTTAACATCAAAACGAAGATTGTGCCAAAAACGTTGGATGAAAAAAACGAGAACAACATAAACTGTATGATATATTGATTAAACTGTTAATAAATCGTGTTTATGTATTGAACAAAATAATGAGCTCTATTTCTATAATTCATCGTACCTTTGTTTCGTATTTAGGTTTCACTTCGGTGAATTAAAAAGGAATTCGGTGAAAATCCGAAACTGTGTCTGCAGCTGTAAAAGGTGCTAAAGATCTTCAAAATACCACTGACTCTTGGGAGTTGGGAAGGTGTAAGATTGTTGCCTTGAGTCAGAATACTTGCCAAATACATTTTATTACGGAGACTTCAGATTAAAGTCGGACGGATTTGCGCAGGTTTACTGTGCATCTTTTCAATTTTCTGATTTCTTCAACTTTTATTAATTATTTAAATAAAACGATGAAGAAAATTTATTTAGGAGCATTCGCTCTAATTGCTGGTATAAACATATCGGCTCAAACAATCGACTTTGAGTCGACAATCTTAACAACAAATTCCTATAACAACGGCTCGGATTTATCTGGAGGTTTTACCTATGACGGAATCCATTTCTCCAATTATTACGACACTACGTATTTTTACAACGAGGGATTTTCAATTTCGAATGTTCAGGATAATACCACACCTGGATGGGGGAACCAATATAGTTCTATGGCAAATGGAGGATATCTATCAGCCAACTACGCTATTTTCTACCCGTCTGGAAATATCGATTTGAGCTCAACTCCTCGTTATGTTGAATCGATGCGCATCACAAACTCAACATATGCTGCCTTATCAATGAAAAATGGTGATGCGGTTGGAAAAAAATTCGGTTCTATATATGATGCTAATGGAATTATTGACGGTACAAATGGAAATGACTTCCTAAAATTGACGATACATTCATTGTCCATCTTAGGAGATACAATGGCTTCAATTGATTACTATTTAGCAGATTTTCGATTTGCAGATAGCACACTAGATTATATTGTTGAAGACTGGGACCTATTAGACTTAACAAGCCTTAATATTCAAGGCGAGAGTATCGCATATTTAGTTTTTAAATTTGAATCGTCAGATATTGGTCAATTTGGGATTAATACACCAACCTATTTCGCAATGGATGATCTGAAATATGCCAATGGAACTGCGAGTATAGCGGAAGAAATGGCCGCTGAATGGAAAGTATATCCAAACCCGTTTGTCGACATCATTCATATCGAAGGAGTTAGCGGGAAAATTATTATAAGAAATCTTGAAGGTAGAGTAGTTTATCAAGCTGATTCTTTGGATAAGACAATCTATTTGGAAAACTTACCATCTGGAATTTACACCGTATTTGTTGAAAGCGCGAATAAAGTTTCTACGAAACGAATTGTTAAATTATAATTGAAAAATCTTGTATTCATAGCTATCCTCTTATTCTCCTTCTGTTCGCAAGCCCAAGTGCGCAAACAAGAGGTGGAGGAGGTTACTATTGATGCAAATAAGCTGGAAAATAGACGAATAGATTTGAATTCAAATAGAATTGAACGTAAATATATCCAAGAATTACAACCTGAGGATGTTGGAGTTCTGCTTCAAAAATTCCCAGGAGTTTCGTTAAAGTCTTACGGAGGTTTAGGAGGTTTAAAAACATTTTCTTTCCGCAGCTTAGGTTCTCAACATACTGCAACGGTGCTTGATGGTTTTCTCATTCAAAACTCACAGTCTGGCCAAATTAATCTAGGCCAAATTCAAACAAGTTCTATTGAAAAAATAGATTTTGGTTCTGCTCAAAACTCAATATTAACACCTGTTTCAGCCTTGCATAGTTCCAATGAACTTTCATTTTCAACTTTTGAAGGGAATCCAAGTTTCAACTCTACAAAAATTCGTCTTTCCTCTAAACAAGGTTCTTTTGGTCAATACGATGAATATTTAGCTCTTCAATTTGCTAAAGAGAAATTTGGAGTAGCTATTCATGGTAAGTACAGAAGAGCAGAGGGCAACTATCCTTTTCAATTTAAAATTTTGAACTATACCTATGATGGCATTCAGCAGAACAATCAGTTAGAAGAAATTTATAGCGGTTTAAGTTTATTTTTTCGACCGAACAAAATGAAACAGCCAATTCGTTTGATTTATAGAAATACCTTCATTGATCAAGGATTGCCAGGCGCAACTGTCTTGTACAATAGCTATGGAAAACAATACCTAAAGACTGCACAGCATAGTTTCTTTCTGGATTGGACGGATAAAATTGGCTTAGCAACGGTTCGCTACTATTCTTCCTATCAATACGATAATCAAATTTATACAGATTCATTTTACTTAAATAAAAGCGCCCTATTCAGAAAAGAATACGAACAGCATAATGCAGTGGCAGGTATACGTTTGAGCAAAAACAAATTTGGGGAGCTTATAAATTTCTATGGAGGATTAGAAACACGTTATTCTCAACTTTCCTTCTTGGATTATATCCCAATAAAGGTTCAACGTTCGCAAACATTTACTACCGCTGGACTGAAAATTAATGAAAAGAAATTTCTGTTCGATTTGCGAGTTGGTTATCAGTTCTTTTTTGAACCTGCTCGACCATATATTGTTAGTTATTCTAAACATTTACCCTTTTCGTCAATTAATCTTGAATCTACGGAAATTGGAAAACAAAAATGGAAAATTGGTGGTTTAGCTTCTTATTCCACAAGAATGCCAAGTTTTAACGAGCAATATTATTCTCAATTGAGTTCTAAATTGGCTCTAAACCCAGAAATAGTCAAACAGTTTACTTTATCTAATGGTATTTCTAAATCCTTTGAAAAATGGTTATTTACAACTAAAGTTCAGCTGTATTACAATCATATAACTGACAAAATATTGGCTATTCCAACGAAAAATCTTTTCGTTTGGTCTATCCAAAACATTGGTGAAGTTCACGCTAGTGGAATCGATTTAGTACAATCATTTAATTTCCAATTTAATAATAACTGGAACACCTCTCTAAACGCCAATTACAGCTTCCAAAGGAGCATTGATCGCTCTGATAAAAACTCACCAAGTTATGGAGATCAAATCGCTTATATTCCTTTGCATACTGGCAATTTAGACTTTTCAATCTACAGAAAAAGTACTGGTTTACGTTTTTCAGGACTGTTTGTTGGTGAACGTTATTCACTGAATCAAAACGTATATGGGAATTTGCTAAATCCATTTTACACAATGGATATCGCTTTATTTCAGAGTCTTAAGTTAAATACTAAACATCAATTTAATCTCCAGTTTCAGGTAAAAAATATCGCTAATGCTTCTTATGTATATGTCAGAAGTTTTGTAATGCCTGGGAGAAACTACTTAATATCATTGAGTTATGAATTTTAATTCTACAAAAATATTACCACCCACTTTGTCTAAAATGACTTTGATGATTTGTCTTCTTTGTCTGACTATTTTCAGTTGTAAGAAAAAAAAGGTTGAGCCAATGCCAAGCAGTCCATCAAACTTAACGAATGGAATGCTAGTATTAAATGAAGGTCTATTTCAACAGAACAATGCAAGTCTTTCATTTATAGACTTTAACTCACTTTCTGTCGACAATTTATTCTTTGAGAATAAAACTGGTAGGCCGCTTGGTGACACTGGAAATGATTTGCAGTTGTATGACGGGAAAATATTCGTAGTAATGAATGTTTCTTCAACATTGGAAATTTTAGATGCGAAAACGGGTAGTTCAATAAAACAGATACAAATGGTTGAAAACGGGATTCCTAAACAGCCTAGATACATCACCTTCAGTGGGAGCAAAGCATACATTTCATGTTATGATGGTTTTGTTGACGTTCTCGATTTGAACAGCTTGAGTATAACCAATAGAATTCCAGTAGGACCGAACCCGGAACAATTGGCTGTTGCGAATAATAAATTATACGTTTCAAATTCTGGTGGATTGAATTTCCCCGATGTTGATTCAACAGTGAGTGTTATTTCTTTGTCTTCTGAAACGGAAATGATAAAAATTACCGTTGGAAAAAATCCTGGAGCCATAGTTTCTGATTCCGAAGGGGATTTATACATTGTTTGTCGGGGTAATTTTGGCAATATACCAAGCAGAATGCATAGGATTTCTTCAGTTACTGATACCAAAATTGAATCTTTCACTTTCGACGCGGAACAAATTTGCTTGGCAAATAATGACTTATTTATTTCATACAAGTCAGGTTCCACAACAAAACTTTTGAAGTTCAATACGATTTCTGAAACAGTTTCAAGCAATGATTTTGGAAATATTAGTTCTATTCAGACCTTTTACGGCATGCAATACTCCGCTTCTAAGAATAAATTATATTGTTTCGATGCCCAAGGTTATGTAAACACAGGATTTGTTCATGAATATGGCATGAATGGAAGTTTTATTCAAAAGTTTAACGTTGGTTTAATACCAAATCACATTCTAATTTATGATTAAGAAATATTTTGTTCTAGCCATATTCTTCCTGAATTTTTACTCTTACGGACAAAGCTTTGCACCAGCTCCGGGGCAAGTAGGTTCAACAGCTATACATAAAGATTCATCAATAATTACGGCCTGGGCAAGCACTTGTTCAGTAACCCGAGGACCAATGCAAATTGATCATCCAGAATACGGCTTAGCAAGTTACGGCAGTGATATTGATGGAGTAGGTTTCGCAGAAGGAAATTCTGTAAATGTAGTTTCATTTGGGGACGGTGGAAGTGCGATTTTAACTTTCAATCCTCCCATTAAAAATGGATTTGGTTCAGATTTCGCAATTTTTGAAAATGGTTTTGCTGACCATTATATGGAATTTGCCTTTGTAGAAGTTAGTTCGAACGGTATTGATTATTTCCGTTTTCCAGCAGTATCTCAAACTCCATTAGTACCTCAAATGGATAATGCAAGTTTTGGAAATTGCGCTTATGTTCACAATTTAGCGGGAAAGTATCGCCAAGGTTTTGGTACACCATTCGATTTAGAGGATTTAGATTCAATATCAAATTTGAATTTAAATGCTATAACTCACATTCGATTAGTTGATGTTGTTGGTATAACGAATTCAACCTATGGAACGATAGATGCATATGGAAATCTAATCAATGACCCATGGCCAACCAATTTTGAATCAAGTGGTTTTGATTTGGATGGAATAGGGGTAATAAATCAAGGAGAGCTTTTTTTAAGTGAGCACCAACTAACATTTGATATAGCTCCAAATCCATTTAATAATATATTAAATTTAAACATTTTAGAAGAAATGAACATTGAAATTATCGACCAAATTGGTAAGGTAATTTATCAAGGAATACATAAGGGTAAAAGTGTGCTAAATTTAGCGTATCTAACACCTGGAATCTATTTTGTAAGATTGAATAATGGAAAATCTGTGCAAACTGCTAGAGTCTTGAAAAATCAATAGAGAAGGCTCAAAGCCATTGGGGATAATGCAAATTTGACATCTTCGTTACCGAATATTTCTCCATCAGCCTCAGTGTAAAGTTGACCTTTATCTACTTGAACCTCGAGAGAATTCGTGCTGAAATAATGAACATTTGGATGATCAACTTTTACACCTTTTTTCAAATTAGATAAATTGCGGAGGTAATCTAAAAAGGATACATCACCTAATAATACAACATTCATTTTGCCGTCATCTATTTTAGAATCTGGGCTTATTATCAATCCATGTCCAAATGCTTTTCCATTGCAAACTGCCACCATTAATAATTTTCCATTGTACGAGAATTCGTCACATCTGACCATAGTATCCAGTTTTTTGAAAGTTATAAACGATCTTAGAATAGAAACCATATAAGCAACTTTGCCTTTTAAAAAAAGCGAAAATCGTATATTGTCTAAGTATTTCACAACTAGACCATCAAACCCAGTCCCTGCTATATTCAATGTGTAAAGCTGTTTTTCAGCACTTTCTATAGAAATCAAATCAATTTTTTTTGAATTTCTATTGAGTAATGATTTTATAAATATATCCGGTTCAAATTCACCAATCATTTTATAAAAATCATTGCCGGAGCCATTAGGGATGACTCCAAAAGACACCTTATTATTTCTGGAAGACATCATTATTCCATTGACAACCTCATTGCAAGTTCCATCTCCGCCGACTGCAATTATAATATCAAACCCACTATCTGCTTGAGCTTGGCTAATTTCAAACGCATGTTTAGGAAATTTGGTCATTGAACAAACACACTCCAATTGGTTATTGCTTAATGCCAAGTCTATTGCTTTTTTTGCATTCCTCGACAATTTCCTTTTTTCATTAACTATAAAAGCAACTTTAGTTTTCATTGAGTATGAAGTTAAAATAAATCTTATCAAAATATTGTTTTTCTTTGTAATTATGAATGAATTGAACAAAGAATATTGGTCTAGTCGTTATCAGAAAAATCAAACGGGTTGGGATTTAGGGGGAGTATCGCCTCCATTAAAGGCTTATTTCGATCAAATGACAAACAAGGATGTAAAAATTCTAATTCCAGGTTGCGGAAGAGGTTATGAAGGGATTTATTTGTGGCAAAATGGTTTCAAAAATGTATATTTTGCCGATTTTTCACCCGAAGCTATTCAACATATACAAAATACTATTCCGGAAATTCCGGAGAATCAATTAGTCTGTCAAGATTTCTTTACCATCGAGAACGATTTCGATTTAATCGTTGAACAAACGATGTTTTGTGCTATAAATCCCGGATTACGAGAGAAATACGTCAAAAAAACGAAAGAACTCCTTAATCCAAATGGGAAAATGATTGGCTTACTTTTTAATCGTGATTTTGAAGGTGGCCCGCCATTTGGAGGTTCCGAAAAGGAATATAAAAACTTGTTTTCCAAATATTTTGAATTGAAAATTATGGAAAATTCGGTTAATTCAGTAGCCCCACGCCAAGGACATGAGCTTTTTTTTATTGCACGAAAAGGTTAGTTGAAATTAAAGTAGCTCGTTGATAATTCTATCCATACTATATCCTTCTGCTTCTGCGCGATAGTTTCTAACTAATCGGTGTCTGAGAATAGGCAAAGCTACAGCTTTAACATCTTCAATATCAGGAGAATACTTCCCTCTTAAAGCCGCGTGACATTTGGCTCCAATTATTAAGTTTTGTGATGCTCTAGGTCCAGCTCCCCAAGTGATAAAGTCTTTCGTTAATTTCGGAGCAGTTTCACTATTAATTCTTGTCTTCCCTACCAATTTCACAGCATATTCCAAAACATTATCAGGAACAGGTATACGACGTATTAGTTTTTGAAATTCTATAATTTGCTCACCAGAAAGTATTTGGCTCAATTTTGTTTCCTCCAATGAGGTCGTAGCGCGAACAATTGCCATTTCCTCTTCGAAACTTGGGTAATCTACCCAAATGTTGAACATGAATCTATCCAATTGCGCTTCTGGCAAAGGATATGTTCCTTCTTGCTCAATAGGGTTCTGAGTTGCCAATACAAAAAATGGATGGGGCAGAGGGTAGTTTTGACCTGCCGTTGTTACAGAACGTTCCTGCATGGCCTCTAGCAAAGCTGCTTGCGTTTTAGGCGGTGTTCGATTTATCTCATCTGCCAATACAATATTCGCGAACAATGGGCCCTTTAAAAACTTGAAATTTCTGTTCTCATCCAAAATTTCGGAACCAATTATATCCGTTGGCATCAAATCTGGCGTAAACTGAATTCTGTTGAATGATAATCCAAGCGTTTGAGCGATAGTATTTACCAATAAAGTTTTTGCTAATCCAGGTACACCAACCAAAAGACAGTGACCTCTTGAAAAAATTGAGATTAAGACTTGATCCACCACATCGTCTTGTCCAACGATGACTTTGTGAATTTCATTCTTTAATTTTTTGTAATCAACTACTAGTTGATCTAAGGCTGCAACATCTGACATAAGTAATAAAATCTTTTTTGTTTAAAGTTAATCAACTATTTCGCAATCCATTGATTTCGAAAATCACAACTTCTATATTCTTCATTAATACTAATATAGGCTCCTCCTATTTTTCCAGCGGCCCAGTTTTTCAATGCATCTTCTTTCTTTTGATTTTCTGCAGCACGTTTGATTAGAGCATAATCATCAGTCATATTTGCCACGTGTGGCTCAGTTCTATTCATCAATCTTACAATTCGGATGCCTTGTTTTCTTTCTATGAAGTTTGCGTATAGATTTGGTGTAGAATATTGACCCATTTCCAATGCATCTGTCAACAGATAGATTTGCTGATCAATTTCATTCAAATCTTCAGTACTCCAGGTTTGTTCTCCAGTCATTGGATTTGTGATGATTCCCTTGTTTTGTTTAGTGGCTTCGTCATTAGAGTATTTCTGCACTGCCTGATCCCAAGAGAGTTCTCCTGATTGTAATTCAGCGTAACATGTATCCATTCTATATGCAGCTTTTTCTAATTCTGAGTTGGCAAATTGAGGTATAATCAGGATGTGTTTACAAACGTAATCGTCTCCTTTTCTATCGACTAATTTCACAATATGGTAACCATAATCTGTTTCAAAAACATCCGAAACCTCACCTTCTTTAAGTTTGTATACAGTCGCCTCAAATTGAGGAACCATCATTCCTCTTGTAGCTTCAATTCTACCACCATCTTTCGCGCTTCCAGGATCCATAGAGTTGATTCTTGCTTGAGTCTCAAAACTTTTTCCACTAATAATATCTTTTCTAATTTGAACCATTTGGTCATAAGCTAACTTCTTGTCCGATTTGGTTATTTCTGGGTAAATTACTATTTGCTGAAAACTAAGTGTAGCATTAATTAGCGGTATGCTATCCTTTGGTAATTTATTGTAGAATGCTTGAACTTCCTTTGGCGTCACACTTATATCCTCTGTAATGATTCGCTCCATCTCTTGAGTCAAAAGACGGTCACGTATGATTTCTCTAAATTCTTCCTTAATCTGTGTGGTAGATTTTCCGTAAAATGCTTCCATCTTTGCTTTTCCGCCAATTTGGTTTTCAATAACTCTTAGACGGTTTTCCATTTCTCCATCAACTTGAGCATCTTGAACAACGATACTGTCCAATAAAGCTTGATTCAACATGAGGTTTTGATACATCAAATCTTCCAAAATGGTGCAGTCAGAAGTTTCCGTAACATCCATTTTAGCCTGAATCATCTGTAGTTTTTGAGACTGGATATCAGAAAGAAGTATGAACTTGTCTCCAATCTGAGCAACAATTTGATCGATAACAATCGGAGATTTTTGCGCAACTGCAACAGTGCTGAACAACAGGGTTAGACTAAAAATTAACTTGTATGTCATGTTTCTTCTTTAAATTTTCTTTCAAGGTAAGTTCTACCTCATTTCTTCTATTGTTCAAACGTTGTGCCATCAATCGCTCTTTAATTTGATTTTTCACAAACTCAAACGGGGGATGGTCACTTTTTAGTTTATAATCTAGTACATTCAAAAAGTAAATATGATCCTTATCTGTGAAATATGTTTTCGTTCGATTCAATACCAAATTCTCTTTGTTGACTGATTTTAAGGCAATTTTCTTTCTTAATTCTTGAAATAGCACCCAATTCTCATCATCAAAATAAAAATCGTCTGCATAAAGTTTCGCATAAGATTCGACTTGTGCGATGTCTTTATCATTTTTTAACAGGTAAGCCGTTTTTATTTCGTCTATTTTCGGTGCATCCAGAGGTAATTTAATGAAGAGTGCCTTCACGATAAAATCATTCAAACTAAATTCCTCAATATGATCATCAAAGTATTTTTGCAAATCTGATTCTAAAAAAGTAGTGTCTACTTTTTTCATTAGCTCATTTTCAGTTAAAAAATATTGTGCTAACTCTCCACGGAATAATTGAGATCGAAAATCGGCCATTTTTGCCTTTTTCTCATCTGATGCTTCTAATTCATCTTGCATCATCATTGCATTTGTCCAAACTTCGATAAAAGAATCTTTATCCTCAGGTTTGTTAATATCATATCCCAAATGAGCCATTAGTTGTCTTGCCTCGGTCATGGATAATTCATGATCATTTACACTTGCAACAACCGTGTCTGAGGAACAAGAAGGCAAAAGTCCTAAAACGAAAATAAGGGCGACCACTAGGCCGCCCTTTATAAATTGGTATGTTTTACTATTTTCCAAGAGAGTATAATACGTCTTCGTGTACTATGATTGGATGTTTTTTCTCAAGTTCTGTTAACCATTCTTTCTCAAGATAATTCTGATAATCAGAAGTTGCAGCACCTTTACATTCACTCAATTCTTTCATTCCTGCAGGAATTATTTCAGCGACTTTAACAACATAGTATTTTCCATCAAACTCGTAAGGCTTATTCACGCCTTTACTTAAATCACGACCTTTAAAGAAAGCCGTTTCATCCACTTCATATTTATTTGTTCGAACCTTTAAATTTAGTTCACTGTCTTTATTGATTTTGTCGATAACATGTTTTGAATTAATAGTATCGTTTAAAATCATCTTGTGCACTTGATTGGCAATGTTTTCATCTAAACATTCGTATACCATGGCATCATAACGCACATCCCATTTGTAATTTTGACGATTTGCTTCAAAATAATTTGCTAGTCCCGCAGAATCCTTCATGGCTTTACTCCAAACTTTATCTGTCATTACTTCATACAAAAGAATTCCATCATGGTATTCTTGCATCAAGCTTTTGAAAGCTGGGTATTTTGATTCCAATTTTGACTCTTCGTAGCCAAGAATTCTATCTTTCTCGTAGGCTTTGTATTTGTTTGAAACAATTCCGTCAAAAGATTCCTTTGGTGTTCCTCTGTAGTTTGATGCTAAATAATTAGCAAAGTCTTTTTGACGGTATTTTTGACCATCTAATTTAAACAATACCTTATCCGATTTTAATTTACTTGCATCCCATCTTCCAATGAAATAAGTTGAATCTAAATTATTCGCGAACCATTTTAATCTGCTTTTAGATTTTCCCTTATAATCATATTCATCTTTCAATTTACGAACAAATGAATCTTGTGTTTTTTTCGCTCTGTCATCACGATTCACTTTTGCTTGCAATTCTTTCTTCATACTTTCAAAAGGGGCAAGAGGTGTGAGCTCTAATCGTTTAATTATATGCCATCCATAATCCGTTTGAATTGGATTAGTGAAATCACCGTCTTTAGTTAAAGCAAATGCTGCATCTTCAAAGTTCGTAACCATTCTGGTCGTTGTACCCGTTCCGAATAAAGGCAAAGCTCCACCTTTGGAATTTGTGCTTGGGTCATCTGAAAACTGCTTTGCCAATGTTTCAAAATCCTCTCCATCAATAAGTTTTGTATGCAATTCATCAATTTTCCTTTTCGCATTTAATTGATCTTCTTCATCCGCATCTTTTGGAGAAGCAATCATAATGTGTGCTGCCGCCATCGTGCCTCTAGCTTTGCGCTTATCTGTCACATAAATAAGATGATAACCAAATTTGGTGCGAACCGGAATTGAAACTTGTCCTACGGGTGTATTGTACGCCGCATCTTCAAAAGGACTTACCATTTGGAATGCTGTGAAATAACCTAAATCACCACCGTTTTGAGCAACTGAAGGGTCTTCAGAACCAGTTTTTCCTTTAGCAATCATTTCAAAATTGTCTCCAGCAAGGATTTGTTTTCTCAAAGCCATGATTCTAGCATATGCCCTAGCTGTATCTGCTGGGCTCGAATCTGGTTGAACACGAATTAATATATGAGAAGCTCTAATTTCATTTTCCATTCTGTCATAAGCTTCTTTAACTAGATACTCGTTCATTTCTGAATCTGTAAGATATGGCGTAGACAATTGCGTTCGGTAGCCACTCAACTCTTTCTTCAATTTTGGAATAGTATCGTATCCTAGGGCTTCAGCTTCGGCAACTTTTAATTTGAATTTCTTAAACAAAACCATGTATTCATCTAAACTTGCCTTGTCGTATTTAGGCGCATTATTATTTTTCAAATAAATTTGAAGAAACTCTGATTTCGTAACGGTATGGTTGTCTATTTCAAGAATTACCGGATCCGTTTGAGCGCTAGCATTTAAATTGACTAAAAATAATAGTACGATTAGCTTGAATTTGTTCATTTTATATAATTTGATTTTGGAGGTCAAAAATAGCAAAATTCAGTTCAATCTCATTGGTTCCAGCATATAATGTTGGTTATTTTTTTGTGTTTTTTATAATTTTTTAAACTTATATGAAAAAGATGTTTATCCTTTAAATGTTTAATAAGTTATCGCTAATCCTTTACTTTTTTTGCTTTTTAAATCTAAGAAGGTTGATACTACCGATACAAAGTGCACTTATCAGTTTTCTTGATTGAAAAATGAATATTTAAACTGCCAGCTGTATTCAGCCAACTGGGAGTAGGTATTTGAAAGAAAAAAAGATTGAATTAACTATATAATAGCATTTTTCGTCATTTTGAACAGAACAAATTTTATTTTGGATATTTCTTAAAACAAAAAAGCCGTTTAAATAATAAACGGCTTTTAAGAAATATAATAGAATTCTATTTTATACTGTAATTAGGTGCTTCCCGCGTAATCGTTACATCGTGTGGATGCGATTCGCGCATTCCTGCGAAAGTGATACGAACAAATTCTGAACCTTGAAGTTTTCCAATAGTAGGAGCGCCACAATAACCCATTCCTGCTCGAAGACCACCCATAATTTGATACATTACCTCATTTAGGTTTCCTCCGTAAGGAACTCTTCCAGATATTCCTTCAGGAACAAGTTTTTTAACGTCATCTTCTGCATCTTGGAAATAACGATCCTTAGAACCTTGTTGCATAGCTTCAACACTTCCCATTCCACGATAAGATTTGAATTTTCTTCCTTCAAATATAATCGTTTCGCCTGGTGACTCTTCAACACCCGCAAACATAGAGCCAACCATAACGATATCTGCTCCAGCTGCTATTGCTTTCACAATGTCACCTGTGTATCTAATTCCTCCATCTGCAATAACAGGAACACCGGTTCCTTGCAATGCTCTTGCTACATCATTAACGGCTGTAAGCTGAGGAACTCCTACACCAGCAATAACTCGTGTTGTACAGATTGAACCAGGTCCAATTCCTACTTTAACCGCATCCGCACCAGCATCTGCCAAATATTTTGCAGCTTCCGCAGATGCAACGTTACCTACAATTACTTCTAATTTTGGATGCTTAGCTTTTACTTCTTTCAGTTTGTCGACAACACCTACTGTATGTCCGTGAGCTGTATCAATAACGATTACATCAACTCCTGCTTCTACCAATGCATTTACTCTTTCTAGTGTATCTGGAGTGACACCAACAGCCGCTCCAACTCGTAAACGACCGAAACTATCCTTACATGAAAGTGGATGTTGCTTTACTTTAATGATATCTCGATATGTAATTAAACCTACCAATCGATTTTTAGAATCGACAACTGGTAATTTTTCAATTTTATTTTCTTGCAGAATTCCTTCTGCATCAGACAATTCAATATGATCGTTTGCGGTAATAAGATTTTCAGAAGTCATTACCTCTAAGATTGGTCTTGAGAACACTTTCTCAAAACGTAAATCACGATTTGTAACAATTCCTTTTAAAATCCCATCCTCATCGACAACTGGAATACCTCCAATGCTGTGCTCTTTCATTATTGCTAAAGCATCGGAAACTACTGCTTTTTCGGATAAAGTAATTGGATCGATAATCATCCCACTTTCAGAACGTTTCACTTTACGAACTTCCATCGCTTGATCTTCAATCGACATGTTTTTATGCACGATTCCTAATCCACCTTGCTGAGCAATAGCAATTGCCAGTTTCGATTCTGTAACAGTGTCCATCGCTGCAGAAATAATTGGGGTGTTTACGGAAATGTTCTTAGTTAAGCGACTCGACAAATTAACGTCTCTAGGCAGTACTTCCGAAAAGGCCGGCACTAATAAGACATCGTCGTAGGTTAAACCTTCTCTAATTGTAGAAATATTTGATAATGACATGGAACCTATTTTGTAAATAAATTCCGACAAATTTAGCACTAATTTCTCAGAAGAATGTTAGATTAACGTTTGTTTGTATATCAATTCAAGAAATAATCCCATTTTTGTAAATATAAAAAACCAGATTTCTTGAAGAATTATACCCAACAACATCGATATAGCAAGATGCTAATACTTGTGCTGACAGTGTTAATTTGCTTTAGTAATAACTCTTTTGCACAAAAAAAGGACAGTTTAATTCAATTGTCAGGTGTAGTTGTTTCTGAAGATGATTTAGAACCATTACCTTATACGACCGTTTTCGATCGAACTATCAGACGAGGTGTTATCGCTGATTACTATGGCTATTTTTCTTTGGTCGTAACGGCAGGTGACACTTTACATTTTTCATTTTATGGTCATAAAACCTCTTCATTTATTGTTCCAGACACTTTATCTGAAAACCGTTATAGTATAATTCACATGATGCAAAAAGATACAGTGAATTTACCGCAAGTAGATGTTTATCCATGGCCATCTAGAGAAGATTTTGCTCGCGCCTTTGTAGAAATGGAGCCATATGATGATGCTTTGAGAAGAGCACAACGTGAATTATCCGGAGAAAGTTTAGCATTTGCTGCGGCTAGAATACAAGTTGACGCAGGAACTGCTCAGAATTACGCTGCAAATGCAAGAAATACCAAACTATACACAGTAGGACAATTGCCAACCCTTGGGATTTTCAATCCATATTCTTGGGCCAAATTTATCTCCGATTGGAAAAATGGCGATCTAAAAAGAGAGTAGGGTGACAATCATGAAATTTGATTGACAAAAATGATATTTTACGTTTACCAATAAAGAATTTTTGATCTCGTAATTGAAGAGGAATTTTCGTAATAATCCACTCGACAAGACCCTGGGCCTCCTTGACTGCCAACTCCAAGCTCGAAAAACATAGTGACAGAACTAATTCCTGTTTCGTCAGTATAAAACTCTTGAGTAACACCAGAATAATCACTTATCTGCCAATTTTTGTCACTTCCTAATGAATAAAACCAAATCGCGCTTGTTGTAGACAAATTTGTTAATACAATTTTTAATTTGGCCTTCTTTCCTAGGGATGCCGACATTGTGTAGGCTTCCCCTGAAATTAAAGTCGTCGATTCATCTATTTGTAAAATGTTAGAACTAAAATTGTCATACGTTATAGCCTTGTTCTTTTTACAACCTACGGAAAGTGAAAGGAAAAGAAAAAAATATAATATTCGTAGTGATTTCATTGTGCTTTAATTTTGATGTCAACGATTTAAAACTCAACTATTTTATCAGTTGAGTTTATTCTTAATTAAAAGAGTTAATTTTTACACTATGTCGGATAGCACAGGCAATACTTCTCAACAGGATTGGCCAGGGCGGAGATATTTAAATTATCCGATGCTTTTGACAAATCAATTATCTCACCCGACTTCATTTTTAAATTTATATTTTCCTTTCCGTGATTGTACGCGCTATTTGTAAGCTTTTGCGAATAAACATAATATGCTGAATCTTCAAAGCTAATCTTCCATTTCTCAACTAGGTCTTTTCTTTCTTGAAGTATTCTTTCGGCAGAAAACGGTTCCTTCGAGATTTCAATTTTCAACAAATCTCTATTCACCAACCTTCGTGATAAATCAGAAAGTATCAAATCTGGACTTTCTTTCCAGACCTTAATCGCTCCAAGAATATCGAAATCATCTAGGTTAGCAAAATGATCCAAAACAATTGGGTTGGTTTTAAAATCCTCAAGACCAATTTTGTTTTTAAGGAAGAATTGAAGCGATGGACTAGCAAATAAATCTTGACCAGATTCCACTAATTTTTTAGCTCTTCTAAGTAAATGGATTAACATTAACTCAGCGGACACAACTGTCTTATGCAGATATACTTGCCAATACATTAATCGTCTAGCAACTATGAATTTTTCCACCGAATAAATTCCTTTTTCCTCTAAGACTAGTTGTCCATCATGAACATTCAACATTTCGATTATTCGTTCACTGCCAATTATTCCTTCACTTACACCAGTATAGAAACTATCTCTGTTCAAATAATCTAATCGATCCATATCCAATTGACTTGATACTAACTGATGTAGAAAGGGTTTTTCATATTTGTTTTGAAAAATAGCAAGACTTAAATCTAATTTTCCGGAGAAACTTTTCCCAAGCGCATGAATGAACATACTAGAAATTTCCTCATGACTCACGCCATTTACGATATCGTACTCTAATGTGTGTGAAAAAGGGCCATGACCAATGTCGTGCAACAAAATAGCACATAGTACGGCGTGTTCTTCCTCTGCTGTAATTTCGTGCCCTTTCCGACGTATTACTTGTATTGCTGTGTACATCAAATGCATAGCGCCTAAGGCATGATGAAAACGTGTATGCAAAGCGCCAGGATATACTAAATCTGTTAGCCCCAATTGCTTGATTCTTCTCAGTCTCTGGAAGTATGGATGCTGAATTATATCGAAAATTATTTCGTTTGGAATTGAAATAAAACCGTATACTGGGTCGTTAAAGATTTTCTTTTTGTTATTTCGGCTGAGATTCGGTCGCAAATGAATATTTTTATCGTTATATCCACCAAAAGTAAAAAATAAACCAGTATGCAAGTTAAAATCCTATGGGCAGATGATGAAATCGATATGTTGAAAGCTCACATTTTGTTCCTCGAAGGAAAAGGTTACTCAGTTTCAACCGTGAACAATGGAGCCGATGCAGTGGATATGAACAAAGTAGAAAACTTCGATATTATCTTTTTAGATGAAAACATGCCCGGAATCTCTGGTTTAGAAGCACTATCGAGAATAAAGGAGGATAAACCCTCAATTCCAATCGTAATGATTACTAAAAGTGAGGAAGAGCATATAATGGAGGAAGCAATTGGCAATAAGATTGCTGATTATTTGATAAAACCAGTGAATCCGAATCAAATTCTCTTGACTATCAAGAAAAATCTCGATAAAAGCAAATTGGTTTCGCAAACAACGAACGCCAATTATCAGCAGGAATTCAGACAGTTAGGCATGCAGTTAAACAGTCGAATGGATGCTGAAGAATGGAAAGATTTGTATCAGAAATTAGTTTATTGGGAGCTTGAGTTAGAGAAAATCGAGGATGCTGGCATGCGTGAAATTCTCGAGATGCAGAAAAAAGAAGCCAATACCCAGTTTTCACGACTAATTGAAGATAATTATGAAGACTGGATTGCAGGTGATGAAGATGCACCATTATTCTTACATCAAGTTTTTAAAGAAAAAGTTGCCCCAATCGTTAAAAACGAAAAAGTTTGCTTGCTCGTTATTGATAATTTAAGATTTGATCAATGGAAGGTTTTGAAACCTATGCTAGAAAAACAATTTCATGTTGCTAAAGAAGAAATTGCTTATTCAATTTTGCCAACAGCAACCCAATATGCTCGAAATGCATTTTTTGCTGGTTTGATGCCATCAGATATTGCTCAGAAATACCCAAAATATTGGGTGGGAGAGAATGAGGATGGAAGCAAGAACAAATTTGAGGCAGAATTGATGGAGACTCAATTGACTCGTTTGGGTATGAATTTGAAATGGAGCTACAATAAAATAACAAATTATGAAGCTGGTAAAAAGCTTGCTGAATCCTTCCATCAGTTGAAAGACAATCAAATGAACATCATCGTATATAATTTCGTAGATATGCTTTCTCATGCAAGAACTGAAAGTGAAATGATACGCGAATTAGCTGATGATGAGGCTGCATACCGTTCGTTGACAGTTTCCTGGTTTGAACACTCGCCTTTACAAGAAATAATAAAAAAGGTTGCTGAGTCAAAAACGAAGTTGATAATCACCACGGATCACGGAACTGTTAAAGTTGGAAACCCTGTGAAAATAGTAGGAGAGAGAAGTACCAATACAAACCTCCGCTATAAAGTAGGACGTAATTTATCGTACAATAACAAAGAAGTTTTCTCAGCGCAACCGAATGATGTTCGCCTTCCCGGTGGAAAAATGTCTAGCGAATATGTTTTTGCTCTGGAAAATGATTTTTTCGTTTACCCAAACAACTACAATCATTTCGTGAAATATTATCAGAACACTTTCCAGCACGGTGGAATTTCATTGGAAGAAATATTAATACCCTACATAGAGCTAGATGCCAAGTAAGATTGATATTGAAATAAGAGAAATTTCAGAATTACAATTAGTTGCAAAACAAATCATTAAAGATTGTTATCAAGCCAAAGTTTGGGCAATAGAAGGTGAAATGGGTGTTGGTAAAACAACATTAATTCAAATCATCCTCTCGCAATTAGGTATTGAAGACCTCGAGGGTTCACCAACCTATTCATTGGTAAATGAATATATAGCAAAAGATGGAAGGGAAGTATTTCATTTTGACTTATATCGAATTGAGGATCAGGAAGAAGCATTCAACATCGGAATTGAAGAAATGATCTATAGCGAAGGTTTGTCTATCATTGAATGGCCAGAAATTGTAAAAGATCTCTTTCCAATAGAAACAGTTTGGTTAAAACTAAGTATCTTAGACGATGGTAAAACAAGGTTGCTTAGCTATCAAATATGATTACAGATCCGCAAATCATTAAGAGTTTATTGGAAAAAGGTAGTTTACTGCCTCAGACTGAAATGCTTGAAGTACAACGCAGAAAAGGCAAATTATTTATTGGAATCCCAAAAGAAACTTCTTTTCAAGAGAAACGCGTTGCCCTAGTTCCTGAAACAGTTAGTTTACTCGTCGCTAATGGTCATCGTGTTAAAATTGAGACGAAAAGTGGAGATGCTTCCAATTTCTCCGATCGCGAGTACAGTGAGGCTGGAGCCGAAATTTGCCAAGACCCCAAAGAGATTTTTGAATGTGACTTAATTTTCAAAGTCGCTCCTCCTTCAGAGAGTGAAGTTGATTTAATGAAAGGAAGTCAAACACTTATTTCAGCACTTCAAATTTCTGTTCAACCGAAAGTTATCTTGCAAAAGTTGATGCAGAAGAAGATAACAGCTATTGCTTGGGATTATATTCGTGATGAGGAAGGAGTTTTCCCTATCGTTCGAACAATGGGTGAAATCGCTGGAAATACAAGTATTCTAATTGCTGGCGAATTGCTCTCCTCATTTAATCATGGAAAAGGAATTATGCTTGGTGGAATATCAGGCGTACAACCTACAGAAGTGGTTGTTATTGGAGCTGGAACCGTTGGTGAGTATGCCGTAAGGGCCGCTCTGGGACTTGGTTGTTCTGTAAAGGTTTTTGATAATTCCTTAACTCGACTCCGAAGATTGCAAAACGATATAGGCGCTAGAATTTACACATCTATTCTTCAACCTAAAGTTCTTGCTAAAGCCTTGATGCGAGCTGACGTAGCAATTGGAGCCGTGCGTTCTGCGTTAGGTCGAACACCTTGTTTAGTAAGTGACGAAATGGTTTCTTGCATGAAACCTCATTCGGTAATTGTTGATGTTAGCATAGACCAAGGTGGTTGTTTCGAAACTTCCAGAATTACCAATCATAATGAACCGACATTTGTGAAACATGATGTTATTCACTATTGTGTCCCAAATATCGCGTCGCGTGTTTCTAGGACGGCTTCATTTGCATTGTCAAACATTTTCTCGCCGATACTTTTAGAAATGGGAGAAAATGGTGGTTGCAAGGAATTAATCGCCAATGATATTGGCTTCCGTTCAGGCGTTTACATTTATCAAGGTGTATTAACTTCTGAAGTGATGGGCCGTGTTTTTGATTTAAAATACAAAGACATCAATTTACTCATTCTTGGAAGAAATTTCTAATACCGAAAATGATTTTTAATGTCGCTAAAATGCTCCTTAAAATCTATATCGGCATTATGCTTTAGCCTATCACATTGGCTCTAATAAGTAATATAGCATAAAATGATCCCATTAAATCTGCCACAAACAGAACTTAAGCTTACACGTAAAAATGACCAAATCTTCGTTTGGTGTCCAATTCGTAAAAAAAAATTAGTGTTAACACCTGAAGAATGGGTGCGACAGCATTTCATTGCTTATTTAATAAATGATCTTGACATTTCACAAGGCCGGATTGTTTCCGAGTTTTCCCTTTCATATAATAATATGAGTCGCAGGGCTGACATAGTGGTTATGAACGAATTTGGGCAACCCTACATTATTGTTGAATGTAAGGCTCCACAAATTCCATTATCGGATAAAACGTTTTTTCAAATTGCCCAATACCAAAATAGTATTCCGGCTAAGATTCTAATTTTAACAAATGGATTGGAGCATTTATCCATGAAAGTTGACTCTCAAAAAGAAACCAAAACTGGTGATTTACTTTCCGTTTCGACTTGGCACTCTAATTAATATCTTTCAAATAAAAGATATTAATTGTATTCACGCTCTAACTTAAAGGCTGATGTTTTGTGGAACTTAATTTCAGAATAATCCTGTTCAGCCATGGTCAATAGGAAATTAGTTTCTGCAAGAAAGACAAGGTTATCATCCTTGTCCTTGGCTAAAGAATTTGCCTTGGAACGCATGAAAGAATTCAACTGCTCTTGATTATCAGAGGTTACCCAAACTGCTTTGGCGTAACTTTTTGGTACAAAACGACAATTCGCTCCATACTCGTTTAAAAGACGATAAGCGATTACTTCAAATTGAAGTTGACCTACTGTGCCGACAATTTTTCGATTTCCTGGTTGTTGAATAAATAGCTGAGCCAAACCTTCATCCATCAATTGACGAATTCCTTTATCTAACTGTTTGGATTTCAATGGATCTAGATTCTCCAATTCTTGGAATATCTCGGGCGAAAAACTTGGAATACCTTTGAACATGAAATCTGCTCCTTCGTTCAAGGTATCGCCAATTTTAAAAGTTCCTGTATCATACAAACCAATCACATCACCAGGGAATGCCTCTTCAATTACGCTTTTATCTTGCGCCATGAAAGAAGTTGGATTGGGGAATTTTACTTTTTTACCTAAACGAACATGGTTATAGAATGTATTTCGTTCGAATTTTCCGGAAACGATACGTAAGAAAGCAATTCTATCTCTGTGTTTAGGATCTAGATTGGCGTGAATTTTAAATACAAAACCCGAAAATTTGTCCTCCGAAGGCTCAATGAATCCAGCATCTGTTTCCCGTCCTCGTGGTGAAGGAGATATTCTGCAGAAAGTGTCCAACAATTCTTTGACACCAAAATTATTTACTGCGGAACCAAAAAAGACTGGTGCAATATTCCCAGCCAAATATTCTTCACGGTCAAATTTATCGTAAACACCTTCAATTACTTCGATATCTTCGCGAAGCTCTTGTGCTGGCTCTGAACCCACTAATTCATCCAGTTGCGGATCGCTTAAATCCGTAAGCGAAACAATATCTTTTGAAATTTTTGTTTTATTTGCTTGAAATAAATTTAAGTTCTTGTCGAATAAATTGTAAACACCTTTGAATCGATCGCCCATTCCAATTGGCCAGGTTAGGGGAGTTACCTTAATTTCAAGATGTTGCTCCAATTCATCCAACAGGTCGAAGGTATATTTTCCTTCACGGTCCATTTTATTGACGTAAATAATAACAGGTGTTTTTCGCATACGACAAACTTCCATCAGTTTTTTCGTTTGCTCTTCCACACCATTTGCAACATCGACAACTAGAATTACGCTATCAACAGCCGTCAAGGTTCTGAAAGTATCTTCTGCAAAGTCCTTGTGGCCCGGAGTATCCAAAATATTGATTTGTTTTCCGCCATATTCAAAAGCCATAACAGAAGTTGCAACGGAGATTCCTCTTTGCTTTTCAATTTCCATGAAATCTGAAGTTGCAGTTTTTGAAATCTTACTGTTTTTAACCGCTCCAGCAGATTGAATGGCTCCTCCGAAAAGCAATAGTTTTTCCGTTAACGTGGTTTTACCAGCATCCGGGTGAGAGATAATGCCAAATGTTCTTCTCTTTTCTATTGCTTCTTCGTTTTTCATTGATAAATTTTGGAGTGCAAAGATAGTAATCTATTGTGGATTTTCTGAAACAAAAAAGGGGAGACCTATGCCTCCCCAATATAGATTTTAATACTTCTATCTATTCAGCATCACTGGCATTACCAGCATTAGAATATCTTCATCTTCATTATCTGAAACTGGCGTCAATAAACCAGCTCGGCTTGGTTCAGACATTTCTAGTTTCACTTCTGTTGATTCCAAATTGTTCAGCATTTCCATTAAGAAACGGGAGTTGAAACCAATTTCCATATCTTCTCCACCGTAGTTACATGTCAATCGCTCGTTTGATTCATTTGAGAAGTCAAGATCTTCAGCGAACAATTGTAATTCTGCCCCAGCTAATTTTAATTTTATTTGGTGTGTTGTTTTATTCGCAAAAATTGAAACACGCTTGATTGAATTTAAAAACTGTAAACGATCAATAATCAATACGTTAGGATTCTCTTTTGGAATAACAGCATCATAATTCGGATATTTTCCGTCAATTAATCGACAAACCAATTCAATATCGTTAAATACAAATTTGGCATTTCGCTCATTGTATTCCATTAAAACCTCTTCGTCTCCACTAAGGTTTGACTTAAGTAAATTCAGTGCTTTTTTAGGCAAAACAAAAGAAGAAGCACCATCTGCTTGGGAATCTGTTCTTCTGTATCGAACCAATTTGTGAGCATCTGTTGCTACAAAAACGATATCTTCGGGTGAAAATTGACAAAACACACCGCTCATTACTGGACGAAGTTCATCATTTCCAGTAGCGAAAAGCGTTTTATTAATTCCATTTGAAACGATATCACCAGAAACTTTCAATGTCTTCTTATTGTCAATCTCAGGAGTTCTTGGAAAATCATCCGCATTATAACCGATCATTTTAGATTTACCGTTATCATAAGCGATTTCAATCGAGAAATTCGTTTTGTCAACCAAAAACGTAAGAGGTTGTTCTGGCAAACTTTTCAGAACATCCAAAAGTAATTTTGCAGGAACGGCAATTTTACCAGCTTCGTTCGCCTCAACTTCCAAATCAGTTTTCATGGTATTCTCTAAATCTGAAGCTGAAACGATAAGTTTACCATCATTGATTTCAAAAAGAAAATTATCCAAAATTGGAAGAGTGCTATTCGTACTTAGTGCACCAGATATGCTCTGCAGGTGACGAAGTAAAGTTGTACTGGAAGTAATGAAGTTCATGTGTCTCGTGTTCTTTTTGACTAGCAAATATAGGCAGAATACTAAGGATAAATACTCATTAAATACGACCAATAAAGGCAAATTGTTAACAAATTATCAACTATTTATTCTGTTGCGAAAGACTGCTTTTTGTATTTACTCATATCAAATGGAAAATAAATATCTCCTCGAGTCAAAGGGTCAAAAACAAAGTACTGACACTTAACGAGCTGATTATTTGGCAATAAACACCAAAAATTATTAAGGTCCATATTGGTAACTTCTCCAAATTCATTATCCATCGTTTCCTCGCCTTGAATTCCAAAGAACTTAAGCATAGTCTTCTTCCCATTGGTTTCGGTAATTTTCATACTTCCAAATGGTTTAGACTGAAGAACACTATCGACTTGTTTTTTTGAAAGAACATAATTGGGTAAATAAAAATTCACTTTTTTAAAACCTTGTAAGTAGCGAAATGCTTTTAATGTATCGATAGCTGGCAGACGCATTCCATTTTGCTTTACATCGAATGACGATTTATTCTTATCAATTGAAAATGAGCGCCATGGATCTTTGTAATTTTTTACTTCGACTTGCTTAATTTGATCAACGCTTAGTGAGAAAATATTCGTACACATCCATTTTCTTGGGTCTACAATAAAATTCGGCTCAATAATACCATTTACGCCTTTAATTTTCATTAATACCGGTTGGTCACTTTTCCCATGCTCGTCAGAGTCTAAAAGCATTATTTGACCATAATGGTCTTGAGAAGCTGTGCCAATGTACCAAGTTTTTGACCATGAACCATTTTGATAAATATCAACTTTTAAAGCGATCGCCGCCATTTGATTAATTGTTCTCTTAATTGAACCCTCAGGTAAATATCCTTTGAATTCAATATTCTTTAAAACGGTCATAATATTTTGCACATTCTCTTGAAGGATACAACCACCATCTTTATCGGTCCAACTATTTCCTTCACGGATAACTTCGAAAGAATTTGAATTAAGATCCGTCAGCACGATTCTATCTACTGAGGCTGTATCTTCAATTGCAAAATTGAACAATCCAGTTTCAATAGATTTACCTTTATTTTCCACAAGTGTTTTTGTCCAGATCCCTAAACCTGTAAGGACAGCTAAACCTAAGACTATCAGTAATATCTTTTTCATGAGTTCTTTTTTTTTGAATTTAAGAAGTGTACTTTCTCTTGCGTATATAGAAGAAGACTAGGGAAAGCAAGACAACAACTAGACATGGCAATAACATGTTTACCCATTTATAAAAGCTTGCTGACTGTGCAACTTTTTCATTGTCGATTTGATGAATATCAATTTGCTTCGAGCGAATATCTAAAACAGAATTATCTCCCAACATATAATCAACAGCATTTTGAAAGAATTCTTGGTTGCCGTAAAATATTTCAACACCCATTTCCATTAATTTTGGATCAAATCGTAAGTCATTGTATTCTTTAGGCTTAAACATCAATCCATTTTTACCCATCATGGTATCATACGCATTTTCAATGAAGTTCCCGTTTCCGACAAGTAAAACTTTTCCTTCCTTTTCACTTTTCTCCTTATAGTTGATTAACGGGTTCTTTGCAAAATCATCAACAATTCGGTTCTTGAAATGAGATTGAAAAAATCCTTCAGCAATTCCAGCTAAACACAGTTTATTGGCAGGGTTTTCTGGATCGATAACGAGTTTTGGGTTTTTACCATAATTCATTGGCATTCCCAAGCTTATCATTGGCGCCATACCTGTTCTAGTTGAGTTCGTTGAAGAAGTCAAAACAGGAGTGAGCGCAATTTCTTGATTGCCCACAAACTGAATTTCACTAACGTATTTCAATGATACTGGTTCTAGGTTTCGAGAAATTGGATGTGGAGTTGGCGTTGCTAAAACATGATAATACCAAGGAATCAAAGTTTGCTTTGCCAAAGGAACAACCTTAGGCGCACAGCGAACATCGATAACAAAATTGTCGTTCAGTTTTAAACCATAATCAAAAAGCATCTTTTCCAATCCAGTTGAAACCCTTGCTGTATGTGTAATTCCAGTAGCCATCAGAGTGTCTTCATTCAAAGTAAGTGCATCCATAAAGCACATCAGTTTACCGCCACGCATTAAAAACTGATCGATAACATATAAATCTTTATTGCTGAATTTTCCTGTTGGACGCGCAATGATAAGTCCGTCAACACCATCCATGGCCGCAAGAGAATCGTTTATGGTAATGTCTCTTAACGAATAATAAGGAGAAATTAACGCTCTTGCTCTTTGTGTTTCCGAGTATTCCAATTCACCATGTCCCTGAAGAATCCCAATTACAGGTTTCGTTTTCTCAACAGTACGACGGATAGAAGTCATCAAGATATACTCTAAATTGTTTAAAGAGTTCTGAATCGTTTGTCCAATGTTTTCAAGTTGAACTGGCTTACCCAGTGGGGTTCCAGGAAGAAATTGAATAACATTTTTGGTTGAACCTGCATATTCAATTAAAGCTCCCGGCCATACAAGCATTTGACTTCGCTGACCATCTTTTTTAAATTGAAGATCCATTGGGACAATGCCCTTGCCTTTGGCATAAATATTCTCGTATAATTCGTTTTGCTCTCCCTCTGTTCCTTCAGTTGGGTCTATAAATTCATATTCGATCTTTTTCCCAGCATATACCTTGAATTCTTTTAATTTGTCTTCAATTGCATCTCGGAAGTAGGACAATTCAGAGGGTAGTTTTCCGTCTAAATAGATCTTTATGTATAACCTATTATCTAATTTTTCATCATTTTTTAAATATTTAGCAGTTCCTTCAGATAATGAATATCGTTTATCGTTTGTAGCGTCTAATCTAAAGTTGACGAATGATGCAACGATATTTATAAGTATAACGGCAGCGACAGCTATGGCGAAGAATGTCCAATTAAAAATTCCCTTGAATTTATTTTTCTTATTTGCCATGATCTATTTTTTGAGAGATTTAATTACGGTCAAAGCAGCAAACATAAATACGGATATTACTGAAAGAAAATAAAATATATCCTTACTGTCAATAACTCCTCGTTTTATGCTGTCATAGTGAAAAGCTATTCCAATGTATTGAACAACTGTATCAAAACTTCCAAACAGATTAAAAGAACCTAAAAGACCGAACCCATCATAAAAAAGCCAACATAAGAACATGGCAAGAATAAATGCAACAATTTGACTACTCGTAATTGATGATGCGAAAATTCCAATTGCCACAAAAACTGAACCTAGAAGTACGAGTCCTAAATATGATGTAAATGTTGCTCCAGAATCAATTACACCAACTGGATTGCCAAGTTGATACATTGATACATAGTAAATCAAAGTAGGAAGTAGCGAAATGATCAACAAAGTTACTCCAGCAAAATACTTAGCTAAAAGGATCTGCAAATCGGAAAGCGGACGTGTAAACAACAATTCGATTGTACCGGTTCGACGCTCCTCCGCTATGGATCGCATGGTTATGGCGGGAATTAAAATCAATAAAATAACCGGCGACAAGTTGAAAAACGGAATCAGATCCGCCTCAGTGCCTGCAAGTAAATTGGTGTTTTGATCTATAATCCAATGGAATAGACCTGATGTAATCAAGTAAATCAGAATAAAGATGTACCCGATAACGGAACTTAAAAAACTTCTGATTTCCTTCAGATATAATGCTTTCATTTATCCTTTCAAATTTGAGGAACAAAAATACAATTTCAAATACAAACGAGACAGCCCAAATGATTGATTTGAGCTTTTCTTTTACTGTATGGTTTGTTGAAAACGTTTTTTCTAGCCAGCGTTACGCTCTACGTAACGAATTATACTTTTCGCAATATCCTTTCCAGTAGCTCGTTCTATACCTTCTAATCCCGGAGAACTATTTACTTCAAGAATAAGTGGTCCACGCGAACTTTGAAGCATATCTACACCAGCCACACCCAGTCCCATAGAACGAGCAGCTTTCAATGCAGCATTTTCTTCCTCGTCAGAAAGTTCGATAACATTAGCGGAACCACCGCGGTGAAGATTACTTCTAAATTCACCTTCTTTTCCTTGACGTTTCATTGCTCCAACAACAACGCCGTCCACCACAAAGGCACGAATATCGGCACCTCCAGCTTCTTTAATGAACTCCTGTATGATTACTCGGGCTTGAAGTCCATTAAACGCTTCAATAACTGATACTGCCGCATTTTCATTACTAGCCAAAACTACACCAAGACCTTGCGTTCCTTCCAAAAGTTTAATAACACATGGTGCACCACCAACTTCTTTCACAATACTAGATGTGTGTTTAGAGTAATTTGAAAAAACGGTTTTAGGCATACCCAATCCAGCTCTGGAAAGAATTTGCAAGCTTCTCAATTTATCTCTAGAACGAACTAAGGCTTGTGATTCCACCGCCGAAAAAACGTGCATCATTTCAAATTGACGAACCACCGCAGTTCCATAAAATGTAACAGAAGCACCAATTCTTGGGATAATTGCATCAATACCTTCCAAAACCTTATCATTGTAACGAATTACAGGTTTTTTCTTCTCAATTACGATGTCGCATTTTGCATGGTCAACAACGATCATTTCATGACCTTTTTTTTCACCTGCCTCGACTAATCGTGAAGTGGAATAAAGTTTTGGATTCCTTGATAGGATGGCAATTTTCATTAATTCTATTTTTCTTACGGTATCAAACGTAAAAGTAATTCTTTACAAAGATTAAATACTATTATTTAGGAAAACCATTGAAAATGACTTCAGTCGTCCATGCTTCTGGTTTGTCACCAAACCAAGGTTTTATATTTGGCCATACTTCACCAAAGGTTTGAGAATCTCTGTATTTGTTCAATTCCAATTCACTTTGCCACTGACTATAAGTGAAAATTACACATGGGTTTTTCACATCTTGCACCAATTGCATTCCTAAACAACCAGGGAAAGAGTTTACTTTCAATTTAATAGTTTCGAAAAAAGATAGAAATTCGTCAACTCTTTCTTCTTGAAAGGTCAACTTTACAATGCGTGTAATCATTTAAAATAATTCATGAAGCGTTTCCTTCGAACCGCGTGGTAGAAACTCTATACGAACTTGATCTCCTTTTTTCAGGCCAAAAAGCTTTTCTGCACCTCCGCCGCCAAGGTTGGCGCCGCGATTAATTGCAATTTCTAAAAGTCCATTTTCATTAAAAAGTCCAACTCTCTCTCCAGGTGGTACTTCATTGTATGAATTTGAAATAACATCAATGTAATAATCTTTCTTTCGGAAGAAAATAACGTAAGGATGGGATTTGCCAACTTGTTCAAACAACTTTTGCTCAATATTAGTAATTGCGTTGCCATATGAGTCAATGTAAACAATATGACCAAGTATTAAATTTTCTTCAACCTTAGGCAATGAGCGAAATGCTTTCTTGTATCCTTCTTGTGCTGAACAAAATTCTTCAATATTTTTTCCATTTAAAATATCTATCGCTGCTGGTATCAGCATATTCTTCGATGGGAACTTAAAATACTTTGGATTAGAAAGTATATCGTCTATTCTCCAAAAATTATCAGGAACTCTTTCTCCAAGAAAAGCGCCGTAAAAACCGTTGTCATTAGATATTATGAACTGTTTGTCAAGTTCCATCACGCAAGGGAATGATCCTTCATGCCCTCCAAAATTTACAACAGGCTCACTATCTACAGCAACAACATGAACCGTTCCTTCTGGAAATTCTGCAAAACAGGAGTTTAGTACAAATGCAGCTTGAGCAGTGTCAAATGGTATAATGGTATGAGAAACATCCAATATTTGAACCTCAGAATCACGTTTCAAAATGTTAGCCTTCAAAGAAGCAACATAATGATCGTTCAGACCCATATCCGATGTTAGTGTCAATAATTTCATTCAATCAGCCGAAGCAGTTTTTCTTGGAATATTCGTAATTTTGACCAAAAGTAAGTTTTTCGATAGTTTTATTGAATTGTTTCTGTAATAAAGTTCCATTGGTAGAAAAGAAAGTAGAGATTAAAGGGGTGAACCCGGCTGAATTTTTTGGTGTTAACAACAACAAATTCAAACATATAAAGAGTTTTTTTCCTGATTTAAAAATTAGTTCGCGCGGAAATCATGTTTCCTTTTCGGGTGACATTCAAATGGTTGATCTTTTTGAGGATAAATTGAAATTGATTGTTCAATATCTCAAAAAATTCAATTCTATTTCGGAAAATAATATTGATAATCTCATGGAAGAGGAAGGTAAAACAATTGTTTCAGACAATGATGGGAATGGCGTTATCGTTCATGGAAATGATGGAATAAAAGTTCGAGCGAGAACACTTAATCAGCAAAAACTGGTGAAAGCCGTGAATAAGCATGATATGGTTTTTGCCGTCGGTCCTGCTGGAACTGGAAAAACCTATACCGCAGTTGCATTGGCAGTTCGAGCATTGAAAGAAAAGGAAGTTAAGAGGATTATTCTTACTCGACCAGCTGTTGAAGCAGGGGAGAATCTAGGTTTTTTACCCGGAGACATGAAAGAAAAACTCGATCCTTACATGATGCCGCTCTATGACGCTTTGCGTGATATGATACCTGCTGAAAGGCTAAAGGAAATGCTAGAATTTGGTGTTATTGAAATTGCGCCATTGGCATTTATGCGTGGTCGAACCTTAGACAAGGCCTTTGTAATTTTAGACGAAGCGCAAAATGCTACAAAAATGCAGATGAAAATGTTCCTTACTCGTATGGGAATGACAGCAAAATTCATTGTTACGGGCGATATGTCTCAAATTGATTTACCACGCAGTCATCAATCTGGATTGGGGTTTGCAATTGATATTTTAAAAGATACAGAAGGCCTAGAAATAATCCGTCTAAACCAAAACGACGTGATTCGCCATCCTTTGGTGAAGAAAATAATAGATGCTTTTGACAAAGCAGACGAAAAAGAAAAACAAGAACGATTCAATAAAAAAGAAAATGATGAAAGAAGCCCTCGTAAAAAGTGATTTTACATTTCCAGGTCAAATTAATGTTTACAAAGGAAAAGTTAGAGATGTTTATACCTTAGATAATGGCTTAGTGATAATGATCGCCTCCGATAGGATTTCTGCTTTCGACCATATTTTGCCAAAAGGCATTCCTCATAAGGGACAAGTATTAAACCAAGTTGCCACTCATTTCTTAAACGCAACAAAAGACATCGTTCCTAACTGGTTATTGGCAACGCCTGACCCAAGTGTTGCGATAGGTTATGCTTGCGCGCCCATGAGGGTTGAAATGGTTATTAGAGGTTATTTGGCTGGTCATTCAGCACGAGAATACAGCCTAGGTAAAAGAGAACTCTGTGGTGTGGTCTTACCTGATGGAATGAAGGAGAATGATCGTTTTCCTGAACCAATCATCACGCCGGCAACAAAAGCAGACGAAGGACATGATGAAGATATTTCTCGAGAAGATATTATTCGACAAGGAATTATTCCAAAAGAAATCTATGCTCAATTGGAAAAATACACACGTGCCCTTTTTCAACGAGGAACAGAAATGGCTGCAAAACAAGGACTTATTCTTGTTGATACAAAGTATGAATTTGGGATTCATGAAGGCCAGGTAATGTTGATTGATGAAATTCATACCCCAGATTCAAGCCGTTACTTTTATGCCGAAGGTTACGAAGAACGTCAAGCGAATGGTGAGGTTCAGAAACAATTATCGAAAGAATTTGTTAGACAATGGTTGATTGAGAATAACTTTCAAGGATTGGAAGGACAAACAATGACGGTTATGCCTGACGATTTTGTGCAAACGGTTTCTGAGCGATACATCGAGTTGTACGAAAAGATCATTGGAGAGAAATTTCAAAAAGCGGATACCGAAAATATCGAAGAGAGAATTGAAAAGAATATTTTAAACTATTTAGCAGAACTGTAAACATTTCATCGTTTTTTAACCTTTTTGGCAGGTTGATTCCTTTTAGAAACAGTATTTTTGCAGGCAAAAGAAGATTGAATATGGATAAGTTATTAGGTCAGTTTTTCTCTATGCGAATGATGGCGCTTGGAATGTTCATTTTCCTTTTTGCCATTGGCGCAGCAACTTTTATCGAATCAGCATACGATGTGCAAACCGCAAAGCTATTTATTTACAACGCAACTTGGTTTGAAATACTTTTAGTGTACCTGTCTATAAATCTGATTTCTAATATCTTTCGTTATAATTTATTCCGGAAAGAAAAGATTGCTACACTAACATTCCACGTTTCGTTTCTAGTCATACTTGTCGGAGCAGCAATTACACGTTTTGTTTCCTACGAAGGTTTAATGTTAATTCGTGAAGGCAGTAGCTCTGACTTTATCTACTCATCCGACCCATACGTATGGATGAAAATAAACGACGGCAAACTTCAATATGTTTACAAGGAAAAAAGTTACCAATCTCCGCAATATCACAATAAATTCAATATTGATGTAGAATTCCCAAATCATAAAACACCAGTTGAAATAGCTTTCGTCGACTTCAAAAAGAAAATGATTGATTCATTGGTTATAAATGATTCTATCTCTGAGAGTGTTTTGGATATTGTTACAGATGGCATGAGTTCCAATTATCTTGGTAAAAATGGATTCATCATGCTAGGCGACATTGCTATGTCGTTCGATAAGAAGGATGCAATGCCTGGAATTGAAGTAATAGAAAAGAACAAAAAATATTATTTCAAGTCTGTTTTAGATGTTGCCTACTTACCTATGACAAAAATGCGCGAGGCTCGTCAAAATGGATTTGAGGTAAGTGATAGTGCTTTTACAGTTGTCCCAGCAAACACTTTAAAGCTATTGGAATCCGCGACTTTATACAAAGTACAGGGCGAACAATTTGTTTTCAAAGGAATCATCAAGAATGCAAAAAAAATGTTGATGCCTTCTGGCAGAAAGGATGTTGGCTCAGATTATCTTACTGTAAAGGTGACAGATGGCAACCAAAGTAAGATTGTAAATTTGGAAGGTGGCATGGGACAAATTCCTACACCAGAAATCTTTGCTTTAAATGGATTGACCTATGAGTTGGAATACGGTTCCACAAAAATACAATTGCCATTTTCTATTGCCTGTCGAGATTTTCAATTGGATAGATATCCCGGTTCAGACGCAGCGAGTTCATTCGCAAGTGAAGTAACAGTGCTTGATCCTAAAAACAACGTTAAGAAAGACCATAGAATATTCATGAACAATGTAATAGATTATGGTGGATTCCGATTCTTTCAGTCCGCATATGATCCTGATGAAAAAGGAACACGATTGAGCGTAAATCACGATTCTCTGGGTACTAACGTAACTTACATAGGGTATTTATTGATGGCGCTAGGAATGATCATGTCCTTATTTGTGAAAACTGGTCGTTTTGCTGAGGTTCGTGATAAAATAGCTAAAATTAGAGCAAGGAAAGAAGCATTAATCCTTTTTGCCATGCTTTCATTTGGAGCAATGGCACAAGATGGACATGTGCACAACGACTCTATTCCGCATGAGCACGAATCGACGGTTCAAGAAGAGCCGAAAACGCAAATAAAACAAGCTCCTGTTCCTGCTCAATATATCACAGAAGAACATTCTGAGTTACTTTCCTCACTAGCTGTTCAAGATTTCAGAGGTCGAATCATTCCTTTCCATACACTGTGTGATCAACTCCTAAGAAAGCTTTCAAGAAAAAATACTTTTGAAGGAAATGATGCGGTGACAACGATTCTTTCGATGCATATGTATCCAGAGCATTGGATGAGTCAAAATATAATATATGTTCCAACCAACTTACTTGAACCGCTTGGTATTAAAGATAATTATGCTAACTATCTAGATTTAAGTGATGGTGAAGGTGGGTTTAAATTAATGAAAGAATACAACATCGCCTTTCAAAAACTAGAATCAAAGCGCAACGAATTTGATAAAAAACTGATTAAGGTTGTTGAAAAATTTCAAATCATGAATCAAATTTTCATGTGGGCGTATATGAAAATTGTTCCAATGAAGTCTGATCCCAATAACACGTGGTTTGTACCGTTAAGTAAAGAGTTACAAGGTAGCGCGGAAGAATTATCGATGGGTGCTTTAAAATACTTTTCTTCGGTAGATAAAGCTGCAAAAAGTGGTAATTGGACTGTAGCAAATAATTTGATTATCAATTACAAGAAAAAACAACGCTCTGAAGGTTCAAAGGTAATTCCTTCCATAAGTAATTTTCAAACAGAGGTTTCATACAACAAGATGAATATCTTCAAGAATACGTCATATTTATACCTCATGTCTGGATTGATTCTCTTGGTTGTGTTTCTAATGAAAATCTTCAAAAATCCAAAAGGATTATTAGAGAAACGATTCAATTTAACAAACAGGATAATTCGTTATGTCTTATTTGCGGTAGCTATTTATCATGCATCTGGATTAGGAATGCGCTGGTATATTACAGGACACGCTCCTTGGAGTAATGGTTATGAAGCAGTAGTTTTCATTGCTCTAGTAACAATGATTGCCGGTTTCCTTTTCTCGCGAAAAAATGCAGCAATTCTTGCCGGAACAGCCGTTTTAGCTTTCTTAATGATTTTCGTAACAGAAATGAATTTGATGGATCCAGAGATTACTCCTCTGCAACCTGTTTTAAAATCTTATTGGTTGATGATTCACGTGGCAATTATTACTGGTAGTTATGGTTTCTTGGGACTTGGAGCAATTTTATCTTTAATGAATCTTTTCTTGTATATTTTTAGAAATAAAGAAAACGGAACTCGAATTACTTTGAACATCAATGAACTAACTTATGTCGCAGAAATGACAATTACCGTTGGGTTGTTTATGTTAACAATAGGAACATTTCTAGGTGGAATTTGGGCCAATGAATCCTGGGGTAGGTATTGGGGCTGGGATCCAAAAGAAACTTGGGCGCTTGTTTCTGTTTTAGTATATTCGATCATATTACACTTCCGTTTTATTCCTGGAATGGACGGTAAATTCACTTTTAGTGTTGCTGGTTTATGGGGTTATTCTGCAATTCTCTTTACATTTTTCGGAGTTAACTTTTATTTGGTTGGTTTGCATTCCTATGCGCAAGGAGAAGGTTTGGGTAAAATTCCAATGGGTCTGGTTGCAACTGTTATCATTTTTATTGCGTTTACAGTTTATGCAGGTATTCGAAACAAATCGTATAAAAAATTAAAATAAATGGTATTATACGATTTTCATATCGAAGATATTTCTGGGAATCCATTTGATTTGGAATCTTTATCGGGCAAAAAAGTATTGCTCATAAATACTGCTAGCGAATGCGGTTTTACCAAACAATACCCGCAGCTGCAAGATTTGTATGAGCATACTGATAGAAGTAAATTTGAAATTATAGGATTTCCTTCAAACGATTTTGGAAGTCAAGAACCAGGTACGAATGAAGAAATAGCCCAATTTTGCACAGCGAATTTTGGAGTTAAATTCCCTATGATGTCGAAAATATCCGTTAAAGGAAATTCTGTACATCCTATTTTTTCTTGGCTAAAAAGTGAAACAGGCGAAGAGCCTAAATGGAATTTCCATAAATATTTGATCGATAGAAACGGGAATGTTTTGCGTTCTTTGGAAGCTGCAGTTGAACCTACAGATTCCGAAATTCTTGATTGGATTAATCAATAGAAAATTATGAAATTAGATATATTAGCTTTTGCCGCACACCCTGATGACATTGAACTTTCTGCGAGCGGAACAATCATGAAGCATATTGCGGCTGGAGCGAAAGTGGGTATAGTTGATTTGACCCAAGGAGACTTAGGCTCGAGAGGCACTATAGAAACTCGATATGCAGAAGCGGAAAAGTCTGATGAAATAATGGGCACCTCTATTCGTGTAAATTTAAAAATGGCCGATGGTTTCTTCGAAATTAATGAAAAGAATAAACGATTAATCGTTGAACAAATTAGACGTTTCAAACCTGAAATAGTGATTGCAAACGCTTTATCCGATAGACATCCAGATCATGGCAGAGGATCACAATTGGTGTCAGAAGCTTGTTTTTTATCCGGACTACTGAAAGTAGAAACTTCTTGGGATGGAATAAATCAAGAAAAACATCGCCCGAATGCCGTTTATCATTATATCCAAGATAGATTGATCAAACCAGATTTTGTGGTGGATGTAAGTGACTTCGTTGACAGAAAAATTGAAGCGATTCAAGCATATTCTACTCAGTTTTATAATCCAGAGTCAACAGAACCAGATACTCCAATTTCAGGAGAAGATTTTATCGAATTCTTGAAAAGTAGAATGCGATGTTTTGGGCGAGATATCTCTACGGAATATGCCGAAGGATTTAACGTTGAGAGAACTTTAGGTGTAAAAAGTTTATTTGACTTAGATTAAGTCTTCTTTTAATAATCGGTTGTAGATTTCTGTATACTTTTTGATTATCACGTCCTGTGAAAATTGTTTCACAAAATCCCGACCATCACTATACGAGCGTTTTTGCTCAGAAATTGCCATTTCCATTTTATCTGCAAGATCAATTGAGTCGTTTATTTCAACTTCATCGAACGGAGCTTTTTGAAAATTTGCCAGAAAACCAACTTTTGTTGAAATTATGTGCAATCCAAAAAATAAAGCTTCAGCAAGAACTATGGAAAATGTCTCGTAATTAGAATTTAGAATAAAACAGTCGTGGGACTGGTATACATTTGGCATCTCAGAATGGGAGTGAGGACCTAAAAATTGAACATAGTCATTCAAATAATTTTTGTCCACAATATCTTGAAGCAGATTTGTATTTTCATCGCTAAGGATAGTCAAACTAAAATTTGTCAAGCCTTTATTCTTCAGTATTAAAATTGCCTCTAAAATTCCTGAAGTATTTTTCGCTCTATCAACAGTAGAAACATGTAAAAACTTGTACTCTTTAATATTTCTAATTGTCAATGGAATTTGTTCCCAAGATTTAAGTAAAATGTTGCCAATAACATTTGTGAACTTTGGATAATTCTTCTCCATTTCAACTTTAAGAAGATCCGAAACGGCAGTAATCTCATCTGATTTATAAATTAATCTTTTGAGTCCAGTTCTGTGAATAAGGTTTAGGTCATTATAATTCTCCTTGAAATAAAATGAACCATGCTCGGAATAAACCATGGGTACATTTAATTCTCGTTTAAACCATAAAAAATGCCACCAATTTGTCATTCCTACATGCGCATGAATTAAATTTATGGATGGAATATAAGTCTTCACAAATCTCAAAGCCTTACGGTGGGCTTTTATCTTTGACTTATTCATAAATGACTCGCCGTAAAACGACCTGATTTCCTGAAAGTTATCGCTTATTTTCTCTAAAACAGTTTCACCCGAACGGTAGTCATTTTTAATCAAAACAAGAACGGTAACTTCACATGTTTCGCTCATGATCTCCGCAAATTGCCGAATGTAATTACCCAAAAAAGGCTGCCCTTCAGAAGGGTACCAAGAACTTAAAAATAATATGTGCCTTTTCTTATTCAATTGTTTCAAATGCTAAAACAAGCCAAAGATGCAAATTTATTAACAATCGTGACATCTTAAAATGCAGATACACCCAACTGCAGCGTTAACCAAATATTAATTTTTTAAATTGTTAATATTTAAAGAGTGAAAACTTCAAGTTCATTGGTTAAATTCGCGTGTAAACTAAATTATTTTTTAATGGAAACTGTGAACGAAATTAAAAGAGATAAAAAAATCTCTTCGTTGTATATTGACAGTGATGGAGTTTTAGTCACTAAAGTCGACAAGGCTTTAATATCACTTGACGAATTGGACAACAATTTCATAAAAATAAAATCCATTACCAAAGGGAATGCAGTTTATGGGATTATTGACATAGAACAAAACGGTGATTTAGGCAAGAACTATTTGTCTTATTTAGAAAGAGAATACTCTAAAGTTTATAGGGCTCTGGCGATAATTACTCCTTCCAAATGGAAACGATTAAAGTCACAGGTTACAAGAAACTTTTCTAAAAGCAAATACCCTGTAAAACTATTTTCGAACACAGATCAGGCCAAAAAATGGCTTAAAGATTTTCTTTAATATAGAGAAGGTTTAACGTAAAGTGCTGGCGCAAACATTTTCTTCTTTTGGCAAACCTGTTAATTTCAATGCGCCAAAACCACCCAAAATATCAATTCCATTGTGAATTCCATTCGCTTTTAATATCGACATGGCGATGACACTTCTGTATCCTCCAGCGCAATGCAAATAAAAAGTCTCCTCTTCCGGAAATTCATCAAGATATTTCTTTAATTCATCAAGAGGTGTATATTTTGCTCCAACTATGTGAGCTGATAGAAATTCACCTTCTTTTCTGACGTCATACAAAGGTAATTTTTCACTTTTTAATTTATTTTCTAAATCTTCAGCTGAAATAGAAGTAATATCATCCAAAGTTCGTTCACTTTCTGCCCAGGCCGGTATACCGCCTTTTAAATATCCGAGAATATTATCAAAACCTACACGGCTTAATCGAGTAATTGCCTCTTCTAATCGCTCTTCGTCAACTACCAAAATAATTGGTGTTTTTGTATCCGCAATAATGGCCCCAACCCAAGGTGCAAATTGACCATCAAGACCAATAAATAAACTTCCTGGAATATGCGCTTTTGAAAACTCACTTTGATGACGAACATCTAATAAAACAGTTCCTTTGTTTTCCAATGCTTTCTCAACATCAGCAGGTGAAAGAGCTTTTTTTCCTCGTTTCAAAACATCTTCGATAGAAGTATAACCTTCCTTATTCATTTGAACATTCAATGGAAAATAGGCTGGAGGTGGCGCTAATCCATCAGTAAGTTCTTTTACAAACTCTTCTTTTGTCATATCCGCACGCAAGGCATAATTCGTTTGTTTTTGTTCTCCTAGCAAACCAATCGTTTCTTTGCTCATACTTTTGCCACAAGCTGAGCCTGCGCCATGTCCTGGATAAACAGTAACGTCATCGGGAAGAGTCATTATCTTGTTTCTCAAGCTATCGTAGAGGATGCCAGCAAGGTCTTCCATGGTCATGCTAGCTGCTTTCTGAGCTAAATCTGGCCGACCAACATCTCCTAGGAAAAGTGTATCACCTGAAAACAAAGAATTCTCTTTTCCGTTTTCATCCAAAAGCAAATAGCATGTACTTTCCATGGTGTGTCCAGGTGTGTGGATAACTCGAATTTTAGCATCGCCAAGAATCAATTCATCACCGTCTTTGGCAATTGTTGAAGGGAAATTTGTTTCGGCATTTGGACCAAAAATGATTGGTGCACCTGTCAATTCAGACAAAGTTAAATGTCCAGAAACAAAATCCGCATGGAAATGTGTTTCAAGAATATATTTAATTTTTGCTCCTCGAGAATTTGCTAAATCTATGTATTGTTGAACTTCTCTCAAAGGGTCAATAATTGCAACTTCTCCATTACTTTCAATGTAATAAGCTCCTTGAGCAAGGCAATTTGTATATATCTGTTGTACTTCCATGATCTTAATTAATTATTGCAAAGATACGTATAGCAAATAAAAAAGCTGCTGAACTTTCGATCAACAGCTTGATATTGTAAATATTTAACCTTTAATCTTTCTTCCAATCTTGGTTAGCTCCTTTGGTATAAGGAATTGGGATTAAATCTAATTTCTCCGATAGCACTTTAAGTCTCTGTATAGAATCGTCTAGTTTTAAGCGCATTGATAAATACTCTTCAGCAACTATTTGCAAATTATCCTGTTGTGTTTGTGTCACTCCGGTGGTGTTTGACATTAAAGAATACTCTGTCATACCCAAACGACCTGATATGCTTGGTAAAGTTTCAATCTCTAGTGAGGAAAGAACTCTATCTCCCCGCAACGCAATCTCACAATCATTCATTTGCATATTAATCGCTCTCGTTTCTTTCAACAAACTCAAATCAGCATTCGGGTAGGACAATATGGCTTCTTCAATCAATCGAAGTTTTTCATTCGTTTCTTGAATTAACTTGCTCGTGCCTGAAACTTTTCTTGAATACTCGGCAATCTCAGAACGAAAGGCATCTAATTCTTGCTTGTTTTCAGCAATTAAAGTCTGATTATTCAATCCTTTAACTTTGAATAGTGTCTCAAAAATCAATTGTTCCGATTCTCCATTTCTAACAAGATGAACTTCTACAGTATAGTCGCCAGGTGTGACAAGAAATCCTTCATCACCGTCTTCATATCGACCTGGTTTTCTTTTATTTATTGTAATCGGTGAAGTGCTCTCTTTGCGTAAATTCCAAACCATACGTGTAGTTCCCTTCGTTGGGCTTGATTTTAAACGCTTTATTTCTTGGCCATCGGAATTACGAATTATCCATATTAACTGAGCTTTTTCATCAATTTTCTCTTCTCTAATTTCTTTAATACTTGGATAAAATACATCTTTATTATCTTTCTCTAATTCCTTTTCTTTCTCTTTACGTATGTCTGAAAGAGTTTTGTAATCATCCTTTATATACAGGGTAAATACTGCCCCAAAAGCAGGATTTTCAGCTGCATACAAATCTGCACCTTGCGATCCAGTTCCGCTTAAACCAAGTGGGGAAGAAGGAACATAAAGTAATGCTTCTTTAACTGGAAACAAATATGCCTTTTTATCCAAATTATCAGAATTCATTTCTCGAAGTGGAGAATAATCATCCAGAACATAAAATCCACGTCCGAAAGAAGCCGCTACCAAGTCATTCTCTCTTTTTTGAATGTCCAAATCGTATATTGCAATTGTTGGCAGGCCTCCTAATTTTAACCACTTAGTTCCGCCATCATTTGAAAAATAGCATCCAAATTCGGTGCCGACGAAAAGTAGATTAGGATCAACGTGGTCTTGACGAATAGCATAAGCAGAACCTCTTTCAGGAAGATCTCCAGAAATGGATTTCCAGCTTTTTCCTTTATCCGAGCTCTTGAATACGTATGGTTTAAAATCACCCGAACGGTGATTGTTGAAAATTGCGAAAACTACATTTTCATCTGTTGGCGAAGCGTGTAGCATATTGACTCTAGTATTTGCTGGAACCTCAGAAAAACTGGTTTGTTTCGTCCATTCTTTTCCTTCATTTTCTGAGATACGAATCAAACCATCATCCGTTCCAGCATAGAGTAAACCTTTCTTTTTAGGAGATTCATCTAATGCGACAATATTTCCATAAATTGTAGTCGAAGCATTCTTCATTACTGCATCCATCGACCAAACTTGATCCATTACCTCCAAACGATTTCTATCAATTTTTTGAGTTAAATCTGGTGAAATAGTAGACCAATCATCACCTCGATTAGTTGATTTAAAAACACGATTCGCCGCAAAATAAAGTGTTTTATTGTCATGTGGTGAAATCAGTAATGGTGCATCCCAATTCCAACGATAAGCATCTTCGCCTTTTTTTGGCATCGGTTGAATTGGAACTTTTTCTCCCGAATTTCTATCGTAACGTACTAACCAACCATATTGCGCTTGAGCATAGGAGATATTCGGATCTATCGGATCTATCGCCGATTCAAATCCATCTCCACCATTAGTGATGTACCAATCACTATTCAGAATTCCTGCATTATTAATTGTCCCAGAAGGTCCACCCATAGAGTTGTTATCCTGCGTTCCACCATAAATATTGTAAAAAGGGTAGTCATTATCCGTCGCTACTTTATAGAATTGGATGATAGGTAAATTAGCATAGTATTTCCATTCTTTTGCATGGTTATAGGTTTCGTAAATACCTCCATCACAGCCAACCAACCAATGGTCGCTATTATTTGGATCTATCCAGATACAATGATTGTCAACGTGCTTTTTGTCTTCACCAGTCATTTTAAAGGTTTTACCACCATCTTCCGAATGATGCAACCATGTATCCATAGAGAATATCTTATCTTTATTGGTTAGATCACATATTATTTCTTGATAATAGTTGCCAGATGTAGAATGCCCAGACATTTTAGACCAGCTTTCTCCTTTATTGGTTGAGCGAAAAAATCCACCTTTATCATCACGACCTTCTATAATAGCATATACGTAGTTTTCATCAACAGGAGAAACGGCGATTCCAATTCTACCCATCATTCCCTTCGGTAATCCTGAATTCACTTCGCGCCAAGTTTCACCTCCATCGGTCGATTTGTAGATAGTTGATTCTGGTCCACCACCAATATAAGTCCATTCTCTTCGTCTTCTTTGATGAGCTGCTGCGTATAAAATATTCGGATCCTTTGGATCAATAGCAATTTCAGAAATACCTGTGTTATCTGAAACGAATAAAGTTCGCTTCCATTCTTTTCCTCCATCAGTGGATTTATAAACCCCTCGCTCACCTCCAGAACTCCAAACTGGGCCATACGCTGCGACCCAAACTGTATTTTCATTCTTAGGGTGAATAATAATGTTACCGATATGTTCAGAGTTTTTCAATCCCATGTTGGTAAAACTATTGCCTCCATCAACTGATTTATATACTCCATCACCATAAGCAACAGATCGCTGGTTGTTGTTTTCACCAGTCCCAACCCAAATAGTGTTTGGATTTGAAGGAGCCAATTCAATACTAGCTATTGAATAAGAACCATATCCATCAAAAACAGGAGTAAACGTCGTTCCGTGGTTACTTGTTTTCCAAACTCCACCTGATGCTGCTGCAACATACCATAAGTCATGATTGTTGGGGTCTACCGCAATATCAGCTATTCTTCCCGAAGTTAGAGCTGGTCCTACATTTCTAAAACTCAAAGCTCCTGTCTTTCCTGCTAGAGGCGAAGCAATTGGTTCTGCCTCTTTCTTCTGGTTTTTCTGAGAAATTACTGGTGCTGCAACAAGGCACAAGCTCAATACAATGTATATTTTTTTCATAGCGTTTTTTGAATTGCTTAAAATTACCTTTTTCAAATGGTTCATCCAAGCATGAAATATCGCTTTTTATGAACCTTAGTAATTGACTTGTGAAATATAGTAAAAGTTCATTTTTGTACTCAACATGTTTTTATTATCTTCGTTTTTAAGATCTTTATCTTAAAGTCAGTTCAATCAAAACCTATGAATCATATACAAATTAGAATAATAATAGCTTGCTTGTTTTCTTCCATTATTTTGGTATCTCAAAGCTGCTCTCATTCAAATAAATTCGTTCAACAGAATAATGCCAAAGAGCCTCAACCGAATGATTATTGGACTTTAAAGCGCTCACACCCAGTCTATGGATTTGATCAAAAGGCTTATTTTAAGGGAATTGAAGAGGTGAAGAAACTCAAAGACAATCCAAAACCTGACGATGGACCGCTATTAAATTTAGATTGGCAGTTTGAAGGACCTACGAATATTGGCGGTAGAGTAAATATAATAACCCCTTTAAGCAGACAAAGCGATACAATATTTGCAGGTTCTGTAAATGGAGGGATTTATAGAACTTTTGACGGTGGCAATACATGGACTCCACTATTTCAAGAATTTACCTATTTGGCAATAGGCTCAATCACAGTTGATCCGTCAAATCCAAACACAATATATGCAGGTACGGGAGATCGTAATTATGGCGGATATTCATATAACGGAAATGGTTTATATAAATCAACGGACCTCGGAAATACTTGGACTCAGATAGGCATAGGTAATGTCGGTATTGTAACTTCATGTATCGTTCATCCAACGAATCCAAATACAATATTGGTTGGTGCATTAGGTTCTGGATTTGAAAAATCGAATGATAGGGGAGTTTATCGAACTACCGACGGAGGAGCTAACTGGACGAATACCTTGTTCGTTTCCGATTCATCCGGTGTATGCGAAATGATAGCTCATCCAACAAACCCAAACATAGTTTATGCTTCCACTTTTAATCGATTGAACTTACCCAACAGAAGTATTTCAAAAGGATTTGATTCAAAAATATTTAAATCAACCGATGGAGGTATTACTTGGACTCAGCTTACTAATGGGCTTCCAAATTCCCTGTTATCAAGAGTTGGAATCGCTATTTCTGAATCCAATCCGAATAAATTGTATGCGCTTTATGTAGCTGACACGTACAACATTTTTGAAATATATGTTAGCACTAATTCTGGGACATCTTGGTCCGCTTTGAACATAGGAGGAACTAATTTAGACGCAAATGCACTTGGTGGATTTGGTTGGTATTTCGGACGTATTCATGTCAACCCATTTAATGAAAACCATATAGTGGTTCCCGGAGTAGACCAATATGAAAGTATTGATGGAGGGTCTAATTGGTCGATGAATGTTCCACCATGGTACACATATGAGGTTCACGCAGATAAACATGATCTGTATTTCAAGGATATGAATACAATGATTATTTCTACGGATGGTGGAATATACAAAACCACCAATGGAGGAGGTTTATGGTCAGCTTTGGGAGAATTGCCGATAACACAATTTTATCGAGTCAACGCCAACACTTTTGATCAAAACAAATATGCAGGTGGCGCTCAGGACAATGGAACAGCTTCTGGAAACTTATCTGGTGCTTGGTCTAGAGATTTTGGAGGTGATGGTTTTCAATCTTATTATATTAATTCTGAAAACATTACAACATATGAAACCCAAAGAGGGGGATTATACTGGGAAGATGCTTTTTCAGGAACTAATGATATTAGCGTTGATAATGAATTTCCAGGCGAAAGAACAAATTGGGACACACCTTATATGCTGTATCAAAATAAAAAGATAACAGTTGGATCATTTAGAGTTTTAACGATGGACAACCCTCCTTTTGGAGGATATACACCCATTTCATCTGATCTGACTAGAATTGGAATGGGAGCTACTACATCTGATAGATATAGCACCATTTCTTCATTAAACTATAACCCTTTCAACGAAAACGAAATATTGGTAGGCACAAGTGATGGACTTGTATGGAAAGGAAATAGGACTGCAGGAAACTTTGTGAATATAACCGGAATTCTGCCTTACAAATTTGTATCCTCAGTAAACTACAGTAAAAAGATAAATGGGAAAATATATACGACCATGACAGGGTATTATAACAATTTCTCTCAAGCTTTGATATACAAAAGTGAAGATGGAGGTTTAACTTGGGCTGATATTTCGTCAAACCTTCCAGCTATTGGAATTAATGCTATGATTACGCGATACATTGGTGGGGTTGAGGCACTTATTATTGGAACAGACGCTGGCGTGTTCATTTCTAATAACGACGGAGTTTCGTGGACCTTACTCGGAAACAATTTACCTTTAGTTACGATCACGGCATTAGACATTAACACCAATAACAATAGACTAATTGCTGGAACATTTGGTCGTTCCTTGTGGTCATATGATTTAACTTGGTATCTTGGATTAGAAGAAAATAAAACAACTAATCAAGTAATCTCCCCGAACCCAGCCACTGAAACAATTCAATTACAATTACCAGAGGATAAAATTGAAATTTTTAGTATTGATGGGCTAAAAATCAAAGAAATTTCAAACTATAGTGCTGGAATGACCATTGATATATCGGCAATCAACAAAGGAGTTTATTTGCTTCGAACAAAAACTGATGTTATTCGTTTTATCAAAGAGTAAATTAAAATTATATAAATGAAAAAATTCGCTTTCCTTATATTATCTGCAGTATTTATGTCCTTTAGTGGGTTTTCACAAGAATCTATTTATGACTTTAAAGTTGAAACTATCGACGGAGAAGAATTTAATTTCAGCGACTATAAAGGGTACAAAATACTCATTATTAATACTGCTTCAAAATGTGGTTTTACCCCGCAATATGAGCAATTGGAAGAAATTTACAAAGATTTTAAAGATCAAAAATTTATTATCGTCGGTTTCCCTTCAAATGATTTCATGAAACAAGAACCTGGAACAAATGAAGAAATTGCCGAATTCTGTCAGAAAAACTATGGTGTAACATTTCCTATGATGGCGAAAGTAAGCGTTAAAGGCAGTGAGCAATGCGATTTATTCAATTTCCTAACTGATTCTGAAAGAAATGGTGCTTCAAGTCAAGAGGTTAAATGGAATTTCCAGAAATTTTTAATCGGAAGAGATGGGCAATTGGAAATGGTTATCTCCCCAAAAATAAAACCGACTGACGCTGAAATCACCAATTGGATTTCTGCAAACTAGAAATAATTTTCATTTCATTTTTTTCGTGAATATTTTGTTGAAAAGTATAGATTAACTATGGTCAATTGACTGTGTTTTACCCTTGGTTTTAACTATCTTTGCTTACATTGAAAAATTGCATAAATACGCAGTAAAATATGAGCGAAGAAGAAAAAAATAGAGGCGATTATTCAGCGGATAATATTCAGGTATTAGAAGGATTAGAAGCTGTTCGTAAGCGTCCGGCCATGTACATTGGCGACATAGGTGTAAAAGGTTTACACCACCTTGTTTACGAGGTAGTTGATAACTCGATTGATGAGGCACTTGCCGGTCATTGTGATACCATCGGTGTATGGATCAATGAAAACAATTCGGTTACAGTTCGCGATAACGGTCGTGGAATTCCAACAGCAATACACACAAAAGAAAAACGTTCAGCACTAGAAGTCGTAATGACAGTGCTTCATGCTGGTGGTAAATTCGATAAGGACACCTATAAAGTATCTGGTGGATTGCACGGTGTTGGGGTATCTTGTGTAAATGCACTTTCAAAAGACTTAAAGGCAACTGTTTACCGTGATGGGAAAATCTGGGAACAAGAATATAAAATAGGCAAACCTCAATACGATGTAAGAATAGCTGGTGAATCAAAGGAACATGGGACTGAAGTAACATTTCTTCCGGATGATTCGATTTTTGAAGCTCTTGAATACAATTATGATACTCTTGCAGCTCGAATGCGTGAGTTGGCGTTTTTGAACAAAGGAATTACTATTACATTAACAGATAATAGAAATTTCGACGAAAAAGGTGAGCCGGTATTCACAAAATATCATTCAGAAGGTGGACTTTCAGAATTCTGTGAATACTTAGATAGAAACAGAGAGAAATTAATCTCTGATGTTATTTATTTTGAAGGTGAAAATGACGGAATTCCAGTGGAAGTTGCTTTAACCTACAATACTTCATATACGGAAAACATTCAAGCTTACGTCAACAACATCAACACGCATGAAGGTGGAACGCACCTTTCTGGGTTTAGAAGAGGTTTGACAAATACTTTGAAAAAGTATGCGGATAAATCGGGATTGTTAGCTAAAGAAAAAATTGAAATTGATGGAGATGATTTCCGAGAAGGATTAACTGCCGTTCTTTCAGTTAAAGTTCAAGAACCTCAATTCGAAGGTCAAACAAAAACAAAATTAGGAAACAGAGAAGTTACAGCACCAGTTAGTCAAGCGGTATCTGAAATGTTGACGAATTATTTGGAGGAACATCCAAATGAAGCTCGAATTATTGTTGAAAAAGTAATGCTAGCCGCTCGTGCAAGACATGCTGCACGTAAAGCTCGTGAAATGGTTCAGCGTAAAAACGTTTTAACTGGAAGTGGTCTTCCAGGGAAATTGGCCGATTGTTCTGAAAAGGATCCTGCACTTTGTGAGATTTACTTTGTCGAGGGAGATTCGGCGGGCGGAACTGCAAAACAAGGACGCGATCGTCACTTCCAAGCAATTATGCCACTTCGTGGTAAGATCTTGAATGTGGAGAAAGCCATGATTCACAAGATTTTCGAAAACGAAGAGATTAAGAACATATATACGGCGCTTGGAGTAAGAATCGGAACAGAAGAAGATTCTAAAGCCTTGAACTTAGAAAAATTAAGATATCACAAGGTAATCATCATGTGTGATGCCGATGTAGATGGTTCGCATATCGAAACATTGATATTGACTTTCTTCTTCCGATTCATGAAAGAATTGATAGAGTTAGGCTACATCTACATCGCAACTCCGCCATTATACCAAGTTAAGAAGGGTTCTAAATCTGATTACGCCTGGAACGATGACCAACGAGATAAATTGATTCAAGAATTCAAAGGTTCTGGAACTGAAAGTTCAGTTGGTATACAACGATACAAAGGTTTGGGTGAGATGAACGCTGAACAATTGTGGGAAACAACTATGTCTCCAGAGGGAAGGACATTACGCCAAGTAACAATAGATAATGCCGCAGAATGTGATCAAATTTTCTCTATGCTAATGGGTGACGAAGTTCCACCAAGAAGAGAGTTTATCGAGAAAAATGCGAAATATGCTAAGATTGATGTTTGATTAATCTTGCCAAAAACACATATAAAAAAACGGAGCGATTATCGCTCCTTTTTTTTGTTCCTGATATTTATAAGAAGTCGTTATGAAATAATTCACCACGACTATTTTAATTTGAATTAATTCCCTTTAATCTCAAATTCCGTTCTTCTGTTTTGTTGTCTTCCAGATTCTGTTGCATTTGAAGCAACTGGAACACTATCACCGTAACCTTTAGAGTTCATTCTTCCAGCAGAAACTCCTTTTGACTTCAAGTAGTTCACAACTGCATCAGCACGATCTGCAGACAATTTTTGATTCAAACTAGCTGAACCTGTGTTATCTGTATGACCACCGATTTCAATTTTCAATGAAGGAACATCTTGCATCAACTTCAACAATCTATCCAATTCTGCATTTGATTCAGAACGCAAGGTAGATTTACCAATATCGAAAAAGATGTTTCTCAATTCAATTTTACTACCTATTGCAATGTTTTTCAATTCAATAGTCTTGTTTACTAAATTATCATCAGCGCCTTTCGAGATATCAAAGTTCTCTGAGTGGAACAAATATCCGTCAGCTTTAACAGCAATTCCATAGTTTTTACCCGAAGTAAGTGTAATTATGAATTTACCAGTTGCACTATTCGTAGTAAAGGATTCAATAACTTTCCCTGTTGAATTATCAGTTATATCAATAACGGCTTCAACAGCTTTTTTCGTTAAAGCATCAATCGTTTTACCTTTAAAAACTGTGAATGATTTTTTGTTAACATCAACAGTAGCTTCAACTTGTGCATCTTTCATTGGCATAGCGACAGAAGCCAAAAGATAATCTTCCATATCGACTGCTGGCGTTTTTTCTGGACCCCAGAAAGTTACTTTATAAATATCATAGTTTCCTTGTCCACCAGAACGATTGGAAGCTATATAGGCAAATTTTCCATTTGCAGTTGATGCGAAAAAGAAATCATCATAAGGTGTGTTAATAGGGTAACCCATGTTTTCCGGTTTAGACCATTGTCCTTGAACCTTTCTTGAAACAAAAATATCATAACCGCCTATTGTATTATTTCCATTGGAAGCAATATACATTGTTTCCCCATCAAGGTGGCAAAATATTGGACCTTCATTAAATTTTGAATTTACAGAAGATAACATCGTCGCGGCCATATAATCTTTCCGCATCTTACTTTGCATTGATGAATACATAATTTCAGTACCGTTCGATCTGTTTTCATTGTCTCTTGCAAAATAAATTGTGTAACCGTCTGGATAATAAGAGGCGTAGCTATCATTACTTCGATTAGATGAAATTGCCATAGCCATCGATTTTGGTGCTGACCATTCCAATCCGTTCAATTCTGATTCAAAAATATCCAGTTGCCCATCAACCTCACGATGCAATAGCATTTTTGTTCCATCGTAGCTTAAATTGTTTGCAATATCATTTTGATCTGTATTTACGTTTCCTTTGATAGGAGCTGGGGCAGACCATTTTCCGTTGAATCGGGTAGAAGTATAAATGTCAGCATCATAACCTCCTGATTCATTCGCTGTGTGTTTATTTGGTCGATCGGATGACATAATCAATTCACTGCCATCCGTTGAAATACTTGGAGCAAAATCATTGTAAGACGTGTTCAATTCGGGAACATTATCAACCCACGCTCGAATTGGACTTCCAACTAAATCTCGAGCCGTTTTACATTCACTTTTTCGTTGACTAACGAATTTGGAAAAATTGTCAGCTTTCTTATAGCCATTTTCAAAGGCTTGATAAGATTTTGTTGCCTCTTCAAATTTGCTTTCGAGCTGCAAGGCATAACCCATATAATAGGGAAGGAATGGATCACACTCAGGATCCAAACTTGTTGCTTTTTTCAAATAAGCAATGCACTTTTCAGGATCTGTTCCATTTGCATAACAAACACCTATCTTGTAATTTAGTGTTGCACTATTCGGATTAAACTTTTGAGCAATTTGAAAGTGCTTTAAGGCCATTTCATAGTTTATTCCCAAAGGCTTAACCTCAAAGAAGGCTTCATTAGCTATTTTAAAGAATTCATCGCCTTTTTCAAGTTCTTCGGATGCTTTTTTAAATTCTTCTTTTTTATCCTTAAAGTTTGATGATTTAAATTCAATATTTTGTGTATTTCCAAGTAAGCTAAAACTTAAAATGGAGAGTGTTAAGATTATATACTTCATATTTTCTAGCTTAATCATTGCAATTTCCTGCATAATAATTTTTACCCATTGGGCTTCCTAATTCTTTTGCCTTGTGCCAATCTTCACATGCTCCATTTTGATCACGCATCATTTCTAGAGCCATTCCCCGATTCACATAAGCATTAGCGTAATTTCTGTCTGCTTTGACCGCTTTATCTGCAAATTGAAAGGCTTTGGTGTAATCTTTCTTTTTAAAGTAAACAGCGCTTAAATTGCAATTTGCTGGCGCATAATCAGATTTGATGCTTAAAGCTTTGGAAAAATCGCGTTCAGCATCATCTATTTTTCCCTGTTCTAAAAGTGTCGCACCTCTATTGCTATAGGCTAAGTAATAGTTTCCATCTAAAGAAATCGCTCTATTAAAGGCAGCAATAGCACCAACGTAGTCTTTGGTTTTCTTTTTAGTTGTACCTAGATTATTTAAAACAAAAGTCAACTTTGGATTTTTCTTCAAAGCCATTTCGTATTCAACGATAGCCTTTGGATATTGCTCAAGCATGCGGTAACAGCTACCTCTATCATTATATGCAAAAGCAAAATCTTCATCCAATTCGATTGTCTTCGTAAAGTTCTTTATTGCACCTTCGTAATCTTGCTGTAAAAACTTTAAAGTTGCATAATTGTAATACGCCTTTGGGTTTTTAGGATCGATTTGAATGGATTTTTCGTAATCTTTTTCCGAACTCAGATAATCATTTAAACCTTGGTATGATCTTCCGCGTTGGAAATAAGCTTTTGAATAACTTGGATCCATTGCCAATAATTTAGTCAAGGTATTTGTAGCATCCTTGTATTTTTCCAATTCATTTTCAGTAACGGCCTTATTGTAATAGGCTGCTGTGAAATTTGGATCTACCGCTATAGATTTAGTAAAATCCTTTAATGCTCCGGTATAATCCTTGCTTGCAAATTTTTGAATTCCTCGATTATATGCTTCTTGGGATTCTGCAATAGAAGCATTCAACTCATTGAGTCCAGCGATGGAATCTTTGTAAGCCTGTTCAGCGGGGGTTAGCTCTTCTTGCGCAAATATTGCAAAGCAGCAACATAGAGCGAGACCAACTATAGTGAAATTTTTTTTCATATTTTGGTTTTATTTCAACCCACCAAATTACAAAGATTATGCCTACAATTCAATTGGAAGTTATCAACAGCACCCATTTGACTTTTTGAATCCCGAAGACCAGACAAATTGATTATTTTTGTTACTTTAATAATCGAACGAAATGTCAAAAGATATATATATAGTAGATGGTATTAGAACACCTATAGGAAACTTTGGAGGAACACTTTCCTCTGTGCGCCCTGATGATATGGGAGCATTGGTAATTAAAGAATTGATTGCTCGGAACCCGGGGTTTGACCCGAAACTAATTGAAGATGTAATTTTTGGTTGTGCTAATCAAGCTGGAGAAGATAACAGAAACGTTGCCCGAATGGCAGGGCTTTTGTCCGGACTTCCATTTGAAATTGGTGGTGAAACGGTAAACAGACTTTGTGCTTCTGGAATGGCTTCGACAATTAATGCTGCAAGGGCCATTAAAGACGGGGCAGGTGATATCTATATCTCCGGTGGAGTTGAAAATATGACTCGAGGACCATGGGTAATTTCAAAAGCTTCATCTCCATTTGGTCGCGATTCTGAAATGCATGATTCTTCCTTTGGATGGCGTTTTATCAATCCGAAAATGGAAGAATTATACGGAACCGAAGGTATGGGCAACACAGCTGAGAATTTAGCTGAACTGTATTCAATAGATCGTGATTCACAAGATAGATTTGCCGCTTGGTCACAAGAAAAAGCAGCAAAAGCTATCGCAAGTGGTCGATTTGCGGAAGAAATAGTTTCTGTTGCAATTCCTCAGAGAAAAAAGGATGACCTAATTTTCAGCCAAGATGAGTTCTCAAGACCATCAACAACAATGGATTCACTTTCAGGATTGAGACCAGCATTCAAAAAAGATGGAACAGTAACGGCCGGTAACGCTTCAGGATTAAATGATGGCGCAGCTGCACTTCTAATTGCATCTGATTCAGCAGTAAAACAACATAATTTCAAACCTTTAGCTAGAATTGTGGGAGCTGCAATAGCTGGTGTTGAACCTCGTATCATGGGGATAGGCCCTGTATTTGCTTCAGAAAAGATTTTGAAAAGGTCAGGATTAAGCCTGAAAGACATGGATGTTCTTGAATTGAATGAAGCCTTTGCTGCTCAGGTTCTTGCTTGCACTCGAAAAATGGGGCTTGAAGATAATGATCCAAGAATTAACCCGAATGGTGGGGCGATATCACTTGGACATCCTCTAGGAATGTCAGGTGCAAGAATATTACACACGGCTGCGATAGAATTACAAAAAACAAATAAAAGATATGCGCTTGTATCAATGTGCATTGGCGTTGGACAAGGCTATGCAACTATAATTGAACGAGCTTAAACCCAACTATTGCTAAAAATGATTCGTTAAAGATGTGTATGAGAAAACTTTATTTCCTATTTGTTGCCATAATTGCCTTATCTTCTTGTAGGAAAGAGGCTACAAGATGGAATAGCGATTGGTCGGCTCCGATTCTTAACGATACATTAACCTTAATGAATTGGGTTAACGATTCAACTATAACAGTAAGTCCTTCAGGTTACTACGATGTTAATTTGAAACGAAAATTATTCCGTTTTGATTTGAATTCAATAGTTGGGATACCAGACACAACTCTTCAAAACAATTATTCCCTTGCTGCAGGTATTAGTGTTCCACCAGGTACTTCATTTGTTAATCAAACACAAGAGAGAGATTTGAACCTTGACCCAATTGAACTTACAAAAATTCACTTGAAAGAAGGAGAAATTTTAATTCTTATAAAAAATCCCTATCCAACGAAAGTAATTTGTTCTCTGGCTTTGCCAGGCGTAACAAAAAACGGAGTCGAGGTTAGTACTACTTTAGAAGTTGCAGCTGGTTCTCTAGGTAATCCAACTCAAGGAACTAAAACTATTAATCTTGCTGGAGCACAAATGGATTTATCGGGACTTAGTGGAGGCGACAACAATAAACTTCAATCAAAAATAACCGTAACAACCGATCCAAATGGCCCATCCGTTGTTAGTACAAGTTCTTATGTTACGCAAATATTCGCTACAATTAAAAATGTTAAACTAGAATATGCGAAAGGATACTTTGGTCAGCAATCTTTTTCTGACACGGTCGAAACAGACGTTGAGTTATTGAAAAAGTGGATTGATGGAACTATCGATCTTCCAAACCTTAGCCTGAACCTCAAACTAAGTAATGGAATAAAGGCGATGGGAAAAATTAATTTAAAGGAGCTGACTACAATAAAATCAAATGGAACAACGACCTCATTGATGGCATCTCAAATAAATGTTCCTCAAAATGTTAATTCCGCAAGTGGAAGCTGGTCTGGTCTTTCTCCATCAATTACAAACTATTCGTTTCAATCGTCAAACAGTAATATCCAAGATTTTATCGAAAATGCTGGTCCGAAAATCAAATTGATTTACGATTTTACCATAAATCCATTTGGCAACATTTCTGGTTCTTGGAATGAAATTTTCCCGCAAAGCGCTGTTGTTTTAGATCTAAATCTAACAATGCCTTTGGGTTTAGAACTAGACAATTTCACAATAACAGATACTTTTAAATTAGATTTTACGAAATACAAGAAGCAACTAGATCAAGGACGTTCAGCAGATATTATTATAGATTTACAAAACTCATTCCCAATTCAAGGAGGCTTGATGCTAAAGTTTGTAGATGAAAACAATCAAACTATAGCCGCTTTGCCAGAGTTTAAAACAATACAATCGGGATTATTTGGCACAGCGCTTAGTTCTGGTGCTCAAGTTCAAGGCAGCAATATTACTTGGCATTTAACTGAAGATGACTTCAAAAACCTTTCATCGACTTCAAAAATTGTCGTTACTGCCAAATTCAATACTCCTGACCCAGCAACCATGAGTAATTCTTCGGTCCTGTTGAGTGAAAAATGCTTCTTAGGTTGTAAATTGCACATGAACCTCCAATACGAAACCAAGTATGAATAAAATCTATTTAATTGTTTCGTTAATAGTAACATTGAATGTTATCGGTCAGCATTCTATGCCTATCCAAATGGATACCCTGTTCTATAAATATGAAGTTATCGGCACGGGAATTCTAGATTATGGAAGTACTTCAATAAAAAATGAACTTTCAAAAAAATTATTGTACGGTGGGTTTATAGATTCAGACATGAAAGAACGAAGTCTGAATAGCCACAAAACTCAAAACAGAATAGGAATTGAGGCGAGTGGAGAAATTGAGTTTCGAGATTACAACACCCGATTATTTAATCAAGACAAATACGGTTATTTTATTCGCGGCGGATATTATAATTATGTTACTTCAGCTTATTCACAAGATGTTTTTAACCTAGTTTTCAATGGAAACTCTGCTTTTTTAGGAGATACTGCCAACTTTTCAGGAACTCAAGCAAACGCAATTTCACTTCAAAAAATCGGATTTGGTTTTATCGATAAAAAATCCAAAAGCAATATTGGAATTAATTATTACAATGTCAGCAATTTATCAGATGCTTATATACGGTCAGGTGACTTAATAATGGATTCAACTGGTACGAATTTAGAATTGGATATGGGAGCAAGATTCCGATATTCAGAAGGAAAGAGATTCAACAAAGGCTGGGGGATAGGCATTGATGCAGATTTCAGAATTCCGGTTAAATGGTTAAACGAATCGCAAGCTTACATTCAAGTTCAATTAAAAAATATTGGATTCCTGTCAATTAAAAACATGACAGAATACACTGCCGACGAAAGTTATGATTTTTCCGGTTTCAAATTCAATCAATTAATAGGGGACAGCACCTCTTCAATTAATGGTAGTAGTGAGTTACTCGACACCTTGGGAATTGAAAAAAGAAGTAAAAACATAACATCCATGCTGCCTGGGTTCATCCAAATTGGGAAAATCGTTGATTATCAATCTGATAAAACTGTTCAATCTTATTTTGGTGTTCGTTTACATACCACTTTGGATTATACACCTTTAGCTTATATAGGGGCGCACATCAAGCTTTACAAGTGGATGAAAGTTGGAATTCAAGGTTCTTACGGTGGGTTTTCAAACTTTCGACTAGGTTTTTACTCACAATATGATTTTGGAAAATTTCATTTCGGAATAGGATCCGAAGATTTGATTGGTGCATTTTCTAATAAAGGATATGGTGAAAGTATTCATTTCAGAATAACAAGATTATGGTAAAGTTCTTTTTTATAACCGTTCTTTTGATTTTGAGCTTTCAAGTAAATGCTCAAATTGAATTTTTAAAGGTTTACAGCGACCTAGGCTTTGAGAAAGGCGAAGGGATTACGCAATTGGCGGATAGCTCCTATCTGGTAACTGGTAGTTCTACTAGTTTTGGGCAAGGTCCACCGCAAGCTTTTTTAATGAAATTGGATTCTTTAGGGAATCATAAATGGACAAAACATTATGGTGGAGCAGAAATAAATGAAGGAAAGCGTGTTTTTGCCATAGAAAACTTTGGTTATTATGTTGGTGGAAATACAAATAGCAATGCTTTGGCCGACCACAATTTTTATCTGGTAAAGACGGATGAAAATGGCGATCCAATTTTTGAAAAGCAAGTCGGCACACCGGGATGGGACTTTGTCAATGACGGAATTATGCTTGCCGATTCTTCGATCATACTAACTGGTGAAACTTACAATACTCCTGATGGAATGGAAGATTCCTATACCGTTCGTTTTGCTAAAAATGGTGACACAATTTGGACCAGTCAATCTCATAAACTTGGAATAGATAAAATCTATGCCGCAGAAAATGTGGGTGATACAGCGTTTGCATTGGCCGGAACTGTTTGGAATGCAGATTCGTTGTCACAAAAATCATTTTTAGGCCTATACAAATATGACAATTCAGTTATTTGGGAAAAACAATATGGTATAACTGGAGATTTTGAAATAAAAGACATTGAATTTTGGAATGATATTTTTCACTGTGTCGGAAATAGAATATTAATTGTCGACTCGTTAAAAGATGAATATGTCGTAAGGGTTAATCTG
>TARA_R110000737_G_scaffold217144_1_pt1 | contig 60632 bp, 53 predicted proteins | sample TARA_R110000737 | Tara Oceans TARA_R110000737 (sample SAMEA4398027) | marine metagenome | biome: Polar Biome; feature: [SRF] surface water layer (ENVO:00010504); material: water (ENVO:00002006), including particulate matter (ENVO:01000060) such as... | depth 5 m | reverse complement strand
AGCAAGGAAGTTTGTGTATGTGAACAATGTTAGTAATGTCATATAACGTCATTTGATAGGAGATTAAGTTTGACGCGCTGCAACAGTGTCAACAGCGCGTCGTGTTCATTCTCTGGGATTCCATTCAGTGCGGCTTTTTGTGTTTCAGCGGCATGTTCCCATAAACGTTCCAGAACAGGCTCCGCCGCAGGGGTTAGATAAAGCTGAATAGCCCTACGATCTGTGGGATCTGGTCGTCGTTCGATTAATCCGTTTTCCTGTAGGTAATCCAATTGGCGACCCAATGATATGGGCTGTATTTCCAGGTATTCTGCCAGCGTCACCTGCCGTATCCCTTCATGATGGGACAAATACGCCAAGGCGCGCCATTGCGCCTGAGAAAGCCCTAAATTGACGGCGCGCTGATTGAAATCGCGCCGCAGCAACCGGGCTACTTCATGCACAATGAAACCAAAGCTCTTTTTGGGATGGCGCATAAACAAACTTTCTGAGGATTTAGTAAACATTATATATTATATAAGAAGCTGACAAACAAGACTGTCAGCAAATTTCGCAAAAACATCACAATTCTGTCCCCGAAATGGGCCATCTTAGCGCCAGAAGCGACGAGCCGGATATTGACAACAAATGATATATCCATTATTCATGAATTATGGATATAAACAAAGCACTCGCGGCGTTTTTCGCCCTCAGTCAGCAAACCCGCCTGGATGTGTTTCGGCTTTTGGTAAAGGCGGGATCAGACGGGCTGAACGCCGGGGAAATCGCGTCTCTGCTGGACGTGAAACAAAACACCATGTCTGCCAATCTGACCGTGCTGCTGAATGCCGGGATGGTGCGCAATGAACGACACGGCCGCACAATCCGCTATTTCGCCGATTTTGATGCCATGCGCGCTCTGTTGAGTTTTCTGATGGAAGACTGCTGCGGCGGCCGCCCTGAACTTTGCCAACCTGTTATCGACGAAATTGCCTGCGCTTGCTGAGCTCGGGCTTGCTGGGGAGGAAACCATGAGTGAACATGTCTACAATGTGTTGTTTCTGTGCACAGGAAATTCTGCGCGGTCCATTATGGCCGAAGCCCTTATGAACCGTCTTGGCCAGGGCCGGTTCAAGGCATTTTCAGCAGGATCAAACCCCAAAGGGGTGGTTCATCCACAAACCATCGACCTGTTAAAGCGAATGAATTTCGATACAAGTTTTGCGCGGTCAAAAGACTGGGCGGAATTTGCAGAGCCTGGCGCCCCGGAAATGGATTTTGTCTTCACCGTCTGCGACAATGCCGCTGCGGAAGTGTGCCCAGTCTGGCCTGGCCAACCAATGTCTGCACATTGGGGTGTTCCTGACCCCGCAGAAGCGGAAGGGACTGAGCCGGAGAAAGCCCTGGCCTTCTCTGACACCTATCGCATGTTGAATTCCAGGATATCAGTCTTCACCTCTTTGCCGATAAACAGCATCGATAAGCTTTCACTGCAGAAGAGGCTAAATGATATCGGAACGAAAGAGTGACCACGCTGTTTCGTAAGCTGGCGGCGGAGTTTGTTGGCACTGCTTTTCTGCTGGCTACAGTCGTCGGCTCAGGGATTATGGCGGAAACGCTAGCCGGTGGGAATGTGGCGGTAGCCCTTCTGGGCAACACCATCCCCACCGGTGCCATCCTGATCATTCTGATCACGCAATTCGGACCTGTCTCCGGGGCGCATTTTAACCCGGCCGTAACCCTGGTTTTCGCCTTAAAGCGAGAAATTTCCGTCCAACAGGGCCTTGGCTATGTCGGCATTCAGGTTCTGGGAGCCTTGGTCGGCGTTTGGGCTGCGCATTTGATGTTTGGCGAAGAGGTTTTGCAATTTTCCCAGAAAATACGCAGTGGCGGGGCGCAATGCTTTGCAGAAGCTGTGGCAACATTTGGATTGGTGATGACGATCCTAGGAACAATCCGGGTTAAGAAAGAAGCAGTTGCCATGGCTGTTGGTTTATACATCACGGCCGCTTATTGGTTTACTGCGTCAACATCCTTTGCGAATCCGGCCGTCACCATTGCGCGCGCCTTTTCCGATACCTTTGCGGGGATCCGTCCCGAAGATGTGCCCTGGTTTATTGCCGCCCAATTGGTGGCCGCCGTGTTGGCCTTGGCGTATTGCAACTGGCAATTCAATACTCCTAAAAGTGAGGCGAATGACGCATGAGTATTGTTATCCATCACAATCCAGACTGTGGCACATCCCGCAATGTGCTGGCGATTATCCGCGCCTTTGCGGGAGAGCCGACTGTCATTGAATACCTGAAAACCGGCTGGACCCGGGAGCAATTACTGGGATTGTTCGCGGCAGCAGGCCTGACGCCACGCGATGCGTTGAGAGTTTCAAAGTCACCGGCTGAGGAAATGGGGCTGACCGATCCAACTGTGTCTGACGAGATGATCCTGAATGCGATGGTGCAACACCCCATTCTGGTCAACAGACCCATCGTCTGCACGAAAACGGGTGTTCGATTGTGCCGCCCGTCAGAGGCTGTGTTTCCCCTGCTGCAGGTTCCGCCCGGCACACGCTTTACAAAAGAAGATGGCGACATAATTATCGCTCCATGAACGACACGCTTCCCAACATCCAGAAACCCCAGCTGCACCCCATTGATATCGGTCGTTTGGCGCATGCGGGTGAGCCGACCCACCCACCCCGCATACTTATGCTGTATGGATCACTGCGGGACCGATCCTATTCGCGTTTATTGACGCAAGAAGCGGCGATGGTTTTGCGCGAATTGGGGGCAGAGGTAAAAATCTTCAATCCATCCGGCCTGCCATTGGTCGATGATGCGCCCGATACCCATGAAAAGGTCCAGGAATTGCGCACATTGTCGTTGTGGTCTGAAGCACATGTCTGGTGTTCTCCGGAACGTCACGGGGCGATGACGGGCGTGATGAAGACACAGATCGACTGGTTGCCACTGGCCCCAATTGGCGGCTTTCGTCCGACCCAGGGGCGAACCCTGGCCTTGATGCAGGTTTCCGGTGGGTCACAGAGTTTCAATACGGTCAATCAAATGCGCATTTTGGGGCGCTGGATGCGCATGATAACCATCCCCAACCAATCCTCCGTCGCCAAGGCCTTTCTGGAATTCGACGAAGACGGGCGCATGACCCCATCGCCCTATTACAATCGCATGGTCGATGTGATGGAGGAATTGATGAAATTCACCATCCTGACCCGGGGACGTTCCGACTATCTGGTGGATCGATATTCCGAACGGGTTGAAAGCGCCCAGGACCTGTCCAAACGCGTGAACCAGAAGTCTATTTAGCCGCCGTGTCTGTTGGCCCGGTCATGGCCAGTGGGTCGACCCAGTCGTCATATTGTTCGCCCGTCACCAGCCCTGAATTAAGCGCTTCGTCGCGCAGCGTCGTACCATTCTTATGGGCTGTCTTTGCGATCTTCGACGCATTGTCATAGCCGATATGCGGGGCCAACGCGGTCACCAGCATCAAGGATTGCGCCATCAGCGACGATATCCGCTGCCGATCCGGTTGAAGGCCCTCGATACAGTTTTCCCCAAAGGAACGACTGGCATCGGTCAGCAAGCGGATGGACTGCAGGACATTAAAAATCAGCACAGGCTTAAACACGTTCAATTCAAAATTACCCTGACTGCCCGCGATGGTGACGGTCATGTGATTGCCCATCACCTGAGCACAGACCATGGTCATAGCCTCACACTGTGTCGGGTTAACCTTGCCCGGCATGATCGAAGACCCCGGCTCGTTCTCCGGCAGGATCAGTTCCCCAAGGCCGGACCGCGGCCCCGATCCCAGGAAGCGAATGTCCTGGGCAATCTTAAACAGACCCGCCGCGATTGTGTTCAGCACACCAGAGACTTCTACCATCGCATCATGGGCCGCGATGGCTTCAAATTTATTCTCCGCGCTGACAAACGGCAGGTCTGTTAATTCCGAGACATGCACGGCAAAACGATCCGCAAAGCCCTGTGCAGAATTCAGCCCGGTCCCCACCGCCGTTGCCCCCTGCGCCAGGGGATACAAGCGCGGCAGGCAGGACTCCAACCGGTGTAATCCCAATTCAACCTGGCGGGCATAGCCGGAAAACTCCTGCCCCAGGGTCAAGGGTGTCGCATCCTGCAAATGGGTGCGGCCCAGCTTGACAATCTCCTGCCAGGCGGTCGCCTTTTCCGCCAAAAGGCGATGCAGATACGTCAGGGCAGGCACCAGTTCTGAGTGCAGCTGGCGCACCGCCGCAATATGCATCGCGGTGGGAAAGGTATCGTTGGACGATTGTGACTGATTGACATGATCATTGGGATGCACGGGGTCTTTGGACCCCAAAACCCCGCCCAATTCCTCAATAGCGCGATTAGCGATGACTTCATTGGCGTTCATATTGGTTTGTGTGCCAGACCCGGTCTGCCAGACCTTTAAGGGGAAATGCGCATCCAACGCACCATCGGCGACCTCTTTCGCGGCATTCACAATAGCCATTCCCAGACGCTTATCCAGCAAACCCTGTTCCATATTCGTCAGGGCAGCAGCCTGCTTAACAATGCCCAGCGCATGAATCAGCGGCAACGGCATGGTTTCCGTCCCGATCCGGAAATTCTGCAGGCTGCGTTGTGTCTGGGCACCCCAATATTTCGCGGTTGGCACATCAATACTGCCAAAGGCATCTGATTCCTGGCGCATCGTGTCGGTCATTGCTGCAGTCTCCCATCCGTCTGGTTTAGGCATTCAACCTGTCGCCTATTACATGGGGGTGCCCCTGTTCAAATCCACAGCGCTGTGCCATCTTCTGACAAAATCACACACGATTGATCCGCGCCAGCAGGCTGGATATCAGGGGATGTTATGCGTGTTATTGTTTTAGGGGCTGGGGTCATTGGCGTCACAACGGCCTATTATCTGGCCCGGCAAGGGGCGGAAGTCGTGGTCATCGACCGCCAGCGCGGCCCCGGTATGGAAACCAGCTTCGCCAATGCCGGGGAGTTGTCTTATGGCATGAGCAGCCCCTGGGCAGCGCCCGGCATTCCCCTGAAGGCACTGAAATGGCTGTTCATGCGCCATCGCCCCCTGTTCATCTGGCCGCTGATCAGTCCGACCATGTGGAAATGGTGCCTGCAATTATTGATGAATTGTAACGAGGCATCCTATGCCCTGAACAAAAGCCGCATGGTGCGGGTTTCAAACTATAGCCGCGATGCCCTGACCGAATTGATGGACGAGGTCACCATCGACTTTGATCAACGAGACCAAGGCACGCTGCAATTGTTCCGCACCGAAAAGCAGGTCAAGGCAGCGAAGGCGGATCAGGCCGTGCTGGATCAATTCAATTCGCCCTATGAAGTACTGGACCGGGATGGCTGTATCGCGGCAGAGCCGGGCCTGCGCCATGTCGCCGATAAATTTGTCGGGGGCCTGCGCCTGATGGCGGACCGCACCGGCGATTGCCGTGCCTTTACCCAGGCTTTGTCGGAAAAAGCCGCAGAGCTGGGTGTGGAATTTCATTACAATGTCGTGATCGATCGGTTCGTTTCCGAAAAGGGTAAGATCATCGGGGTGGAGACGGAACAGGGTCTGGAAACCGCCGACCGCTATGTCTGTGCGTTGGGTCCCTATGCACCGATCCTGTTAAAGACGATTGGTATTCGCCTGCCGATTTATCCGATAAAGGGTTATTCCATCACCCTGCCCGTCACGGATTCCGACGCAGCCCCGCAATCGACCATCATGGACGAAACGCATAAGGTCGCGATTACCCGACTGGGCGATCGCATCCGCGTTGCCGGGCAGGCGGAAATCATTGGCTATAACAAGCGATTGGGCGGGCATGCGACCGACAGTGTGCGCCATGTCGTCAGTGACCTGTTCCCCAAAGGCGGAGATGTCAGCAAGGCGGAAGGCTGGACCGGTCTGCGTCCCATGACGCCCGATGGCACGCCGGTGATCGGTCCGACACGGTATGACAATCTGTTCCTGAATACCGGTCATGGCACATTGGGATGGACCATGTCCTGTGGTTCTGCCCGTGCTGTTGCGGATCTGGTCATGGATAAAAAGCCGGAAATCGATATGGACGGCCTGACAGCTGCGCGTTTTGGGCAATAACGACCCGTCCTGAGATGTCCTATAAATAGGTGCGCTGCTCAATCGGCGTGATATTGATCTGTTCCAGTAAGGACTCCAGCAAGGCGCTTTCCGCCCTATTCATCTTGGCCTTTGGATTCCACAAGACATGAACGTCTATCGCCGGGGGATCCTCATAGGGGGGAATGCGCCACAGCAACCCGTCTTCGATATCCCGCCGCACAACATGAATTGGCAAGGGACCCACCCCCAGGCCTGCGACGATCATGCGTCGCACCTCTTCCAAATGGGCAGACGTCCCCACAACCCGCTCGTCCAATTGGGCAGCCGCCCGCATCAAGGTGACAGGGCGCAAGGCATCCCCCATCTGATCGGTCACGAAACTGACCGATGAATGGCCGACCAGATCCTGCTTTGTCAGATTAAGCCGCCCGAACAGCGGATGTGTGGGGCCGCAGAACAGTCCGAAATACTCACGATACAGCCGCCGATATTCAAGTTTCGGATTTGGATCTTTCACCAGACATACAGCCATGGATGCCCGGCGGGCCAGCACGGCGGCTGTCGCCTCCCGACTGGCAGAGACGTCAATTTGCAGCGTCGCAAGCGGATGATTGGTGTGAAATGCTGTCAGCGCATCATTAAACAGGGGGGAGATCACATGGCTGGCCATGGCAATGCGAACATGACCGCGCACTTGATCCGTGACATCGCGCATGACAGTTCCCAGGCGCAGGATCATGCCATGAATGTCGATTACTTCCCGCTGTAGCAACCGCCCCGCTTCCGTCAGTTCAAACCGCCCGGGGGAGCGCTCTATCAGTTTTTTCCCTATGCGATCTTCCAACCGTTTCAAAGCATTAGAAACGGTGGGTTGTTTCAGGCTGAGCCGTTCCGCCGCATCCGTGACACTGTTGGATTCCGCCAGGATCAGAAATGTCCGCAGTAGATTCCAATCAAGATCGCGGGCAAGCCGTTCCGGGCTGGGATACAGGGCCATATTACCATTCCTCAAATCTATAGTCATCATTCTAACTATCTATTTGCTGAATAGTAAACCGCATGCAACCTTTTCTGTAATAAGAAATGGAGGCTCAGGGATGTCGGTAGAAGCGCGCGAAGCGCGTCAGCCTTGGATTCTACTCTCGCCAGCGCTCACCGCTGTGGCGTTGCTGCTATTCGTACCTTTGCTGTTCATCGTGGTCTATTCCTTCTGGCTGAGAACCGCCACAGGCGCAGATCAGGTTGGCTTTTTCCTGGACAATTGGCGTGAGGCACTGTCGGACGCTTTTTATCGCGACATCTTGCTCTATACGCTGAAGATCGGGGTGATCACGACCGTTGTCTGTGCCCTGATGGGCTATCCGGCCGCCTATTTCATCGCCCGTTCCAAAGGTAACAAGGCGATCCTGTTGCTGTTGCTGATGCTGCCATTCTGGATCAGTTACATTATCCGCACGATGAGCTGGATTAACATTCTGGGCGTATCTGGCGCGTTGAATTCAGCGCTTCTTGCGATTGGCCTGATCGATGAACCGATCCAGATGCTGTATAATCAGGCAACGGTCGTTCTGGGCCTGGTTCACTTCCTGCTGCCCTTTATGGTGCTGAATGTCTATGTCAGCTTGGAAGGGATTGATGCGTCGCTGGAAGACGCCGCGTGTTCCCTGGGCGCGACACGCTGGAACAGCTTCGTGGAAGTTACCCTTCCCCTGTCGCTGCCTGGACTGGCGGCGGGCGGGTTGCTGTGCTTCGTGCTTGGATGTGGAACCTATATCACGCCCCTGGTGCTGGGCGGGCCGACCGATGCCATGTTCGCCAATCTGGTCTACGAGGCGATAATCACCCAATTGGACTGGCCGCTGGGTTCTGCGCTGTCGCTGATGCTGTTGGCCGTACTGGGCGCGCTGGTGCTGATCTATAACAAGTATCTGGGCATGGCGCAGTTGATGAAGGGGCTGGGCTGATGGGATGGTCATTGATCCGCCTATGGACCATTCTGGTCTATCTGTTCATGTTCCTGCCGGTCGCGGTGGTGGTGCTGTTAAGCTTCAACGCCAGCCAGTTCGGCAGCTTCCCGATGACAGGCCTGTCCTTCCGCTGGTTTATCGAACTGGCCAATAACGACGCGATCTTGCGGGCGTTTCAAACATCCCTTGTGTTGGGTGCACTGACGGCTGTGATATCGACGACATTGGGTGTTTTAGCCAGTCTTGCGCTGGTGCGCTACACGGTGCCGGGCAGCAACCTGATTTCCACATGCCTGATCGCGCCGATCCTGGTGCCAGAGGTCGTGCTGGCGGTTGCCCTGTTGCTGTTCCTGAATTTCCTGTCGATCAACAAGAGCTTCTTCCTGCTGTTGATGGGGCATGTGATCTTCACCCTGCCCTTCGTCATTCTGGTGGTTCAGGCCCGGCTGGTGGGCATTCGCCGCGATATGGAAGAAGCCGCCTTAAGCCTGGGGGCAAGCCCGATCCAGACTTTCTTTCAGATCACGCTGCCTTTGCTGGCGCCTGCGGTCTTCGCGGGCATGCTGTTTGCCTTCACGATCAGCTTTGACGACATCACGGGAACACTGTTCTGGAAGCCCGGTGGCGTAGAAACCGTTCCCACTCAGATTTTCGCGATGCTGCGCAATTCGATCTCTCCTGAGATCAATGCGCTGGGCAGCGTGATGATCGCCCTTACCGTTGGTCTGCCGCTGCTGGGTGCAGCGATTGCCCGACGCATGGCCATGAAACGCGGCGGCTAGAACCGCGTAAAGCTTAATGAACCCAACCTTGAACAGGAGAATGAGCATGGATAACACAACACGGTATGAACGCCTTCGCGAACGCTATTTAAACGGCGATTTGGATCGGCGCAGTTTCCTGGGTCTGATCGGTGCAGCCGGTCTGGCCTATGGTGTGCAAACCCCCTTCAACAAAGGGGCCCTGGCAGCAGTCAGCCAGGTGCGTTTCGATGGCTGGGGCGGTGTCGTCTCTGAAGCCTTCCGGGAATATGCGTTTGGTCCCTATACCAAGGCAACGGGCATTGAGGTTGTCGATGGCACCTTCGGCGGGGGCGATGAATATCTGTCCCGCGTGAAAGCCAGCCAGCCCGGCGAATATAACATCGCCCATCTGTCCGGCGTGTTTGACTATGCCCGGTACCACAATCTGGGCCTCAGCTCCGAACTGAATGAAGACAATATTCCCAACCTGCAATACGTCATTCCCAAATTATCTGACGTGTTCCGCAAGGTGTCGGACGGCAAGCTGTCCTGCGTGCCTTATGACTATGGCACGACCGGCCTGGCCTATAACCGCAAGCATATCTCTGATGAAGAGATGAAGGAAAAGGGTGCCAAAATCCTGATCGACGAAAAGCTGAAAGGCAAAATCGGCGGTTGGAGCGATTGGCGTACGCGCATCTGGATGGGGGCCCTGCAAACCGGTCAGGACCCGAATGACATCAAGGATATGGATGCCGTCTGGGATGCGGTGCGCAAACATCGCGACCTAGCCCTGAAATACTGGACTTCCGGCGCTGAACTGATGAGCCTGCTGGCAGAGGAAGAAATCTATGTCACCGAAGGCTGGTCTGGCCGCATTTATGCCTTGCAGGAGCAGGGTCATGACATCGGCTATATGGATCCGCCCAACGGCTTTGGCTGGCAGGAATGTCTGTTCGTTCTGAAAGGCTCCCCCATGGAAGCCTGTGAAGAACTGCTGAACTTCATGCTGGATCCGGCAACCTCCATCGCCGTCGCGGAAGGACAGAACTATCCGCCAGCGCTGGACCCGCAGAAGGTTGATCTGGGCAAGAAAATCCCAACTCTGCCCGCCTTTGACCCGACCGGCACCTTGTCCGGCCTGACCTTTGCCGATCCAGATTACTGGAACGGGAACGAGCAGGACTGGTCCAAGACCTTTGGTCGCGTCCAAAAAGGCTATTAAGCCTGAAACAGGTCCGGGGGTGGGTTACGATCCACCCCCGGCACCTTGGAATTCCTAAGTGAACCCGTAGATCGGAGACAGCCCGTGAGCGCCGTCACCCTAACAGATATCGTAAAACGCTTCGGCAGCTTTACTGCCCTGCATCAAACGTCGCTGGAGATTCCGGAAGGGAATTTCGTGACCTTGCTGGGGCCGTCTGGTTGCGGCAAGACAACGACCCTGCGCATGATCGCCGGATTGCTGGACCCCACCGAAGGGGAAATCAAGATCAAGGGCAAGCGCATGAATGATGTGCCGATCCACAAGCGCAATCTGGGTCTGGTGTTTCAGAATTATGCGCTTTTCCCCCACAAAACTGTCGCAGAAAACATCGCCTTCGGGCTGAAATATCGCAACATCTCGAAAGCGGATGCAGAAGAGAAAGTAAAAACGGCCCTGGATCTGGTGCAGTTGCCCCATGTTGGTGACCGCTATCCCAAGGCCTTGTCCGGCGGGCAACAGCAGCGTATCGCGCTGGCCCGCGCGATTGTCATCGAACCAGACGTCCTGTTGCTGGATGAACCCCTGTCCGCGCTGGACGCCAATCTGCGCGAAGATATGCGCGTGGAACTGAAACGCATTCAACACCGCATCGGTGTCACCACAGTCTTTGTGACCCACGACCAGTCCGAAGCCCTGGCGCTGAGTGATCATGTGGTCGTGATGTCCAATGGTCGGGTCGAACAGATCGGCGCGCCAGAAGAGGTTTACAACACGCCAGCCAGCGAATTCGTCGCCAGCTTTCTGGGCACATCCAACATCCTGTCGGCCCAGTGTCTGGACCTGGATGGCACGGAGGTTTCATTGGACGTGCCGGATCTGGGCCGGTTGAGCATTCCCAAATCCCGCGCCCCGAAGCTGGACAGGAAAGGTCCTGTCAAATTTGTCGTTCGGGCAGAAAAGGTAACCCTGTCGTCAGATGGTTCTGCTCCGCAGGACGGAATCACCGCGAAAGGCACCATTGAAGCGGTTGACTATCAGGGTCAGGCGGCGCGCTATTTCGTCCGTGTCGGCGCACATCAGATGCAGGTCATCAACATGATCGATCAGCATCCATTCGCCGAAGGAGACACAGTATCCGTTCATCTGCGCGGTCGCGATTGCACCGCCTTACCAGGAAACCAGGAATGAGCACACCGCCTAAGAGTCACCTGTTTTATCAAACCCGTCGCCGCCGCCCGGTTCTGGATCGGGCGCGGGGCGTTTATATGTGGGATGTTGATGGAAAGCGCTATCTGGATGGGTCATCCGGCGCGATGGTCTGCAATATCGGTCATTCCAATCCCCGCGTTCTGGAAGCGATGCGCGCCCAGATGGAGAAATCCAGCTTCGGCTATCGCCTGCATTTTGAAACGGAACCGGCTGAGCGCCTGGCGGCCAAGACTGCGGCCCTGGCCCCACCCGGCCTGGAGCGGGTATTCTTTGTCTCCGGCGGGTCCGAGGCGGTTGAAAGCGCCACCAAGCTGGCCCGGCAATACACTTTGGCGATTGGTCAGGCCCAGCGCTACAAGGTGATTTCCCGCATGCCCAGCTATCATGGCTGCACCCTTGGTGCGCTGGCGCTGACCGGCTATGCCCCGATGACCGCCCCTTTCGACCCGATGATGAAATCCATGCCAAAGATCCCGGCCCCTCGCGCCTATCTGGATGGATTGAACGCCGATGATCCAGCGACTGGGCTGTATTACGCCAATATGCTGGAGGCAAAAATCCTGGAGGAAGGGCCGGAAACCGTGCTGGCCTTCATCGTGGAGCCCGTGGGCGGCGCGTCGACCGGTGCGCTGGTGCCTCCGGCTGGCTATGCCCAGCGCATTCGTGAAATCTGTGACAAATATGGCGTGCTGCTGATCCATGACGAGGTCATGACCGGCGGCGGACGTACCGGGAAATTCTTTGCGGCCGAGCATTGGGACGTCGCCCCCGATATCTTGGTCGTATCCAAAGGGTTTGCAGCAGGCTATTCCCCCTTGGGCGCGATGGTTGCGCATGAGCGCCTGGTGGAACCTGTGCTGGACAAGGGCGGCTTTATCCATGGCTTCACCTATGCAGGAAACCCGCTGGCCTGCGCGGCAGGACTTGCGGTGATCGAAGAAATTGAAAGTCAGAACCTGATGGTCAATGCGACCGCCATGGGTGACCTGCTGAAGGCGGGCCTGACAAAGCTGATGGATCGGTTCCCCTTCATTGGTGATGTGCGGGGGAAGGGGTTGCTGCTGGCCTTTGAATTGGTGTCGGACCGCAGAACAATGCTCCCATTGCCAAAGCAATTGGCGGCGTTTGATCGGCTGGTTGAGATTGCCTATGACAAGGGACTGATCATCTATTCCCGGCGCACGCGCGGCGGATATGAAGGCGATCATTTCCTGGTCTGCCCCCCGATGACCATTACCGAAGAACAGGTCGGGGAAGTTCTGACAACCCTGACTGAAGCGCTGGGCGATTTTGCGAAAGAGGTGGATCTGCCCGTCTCTGCCGCAGCGTAAGTGAGGCCCCTTTATGAGTAAGATTATCATCACCTGCGCGGTTACGGGGTCCATACACACGCCCTCCATGACCCCCTACCTGCCCATTACAGGGGAACAGATCGCGGAGAATTCAATTGATGCCGCAAAAGCTGGCGCATCGATTTTGCATCTGCATGCCAGGGACCCGGCGGATGGTCGGCCTTCCGCCAGTGCCCAGCATTTCATGGCCTTCCTGCCGATCATCAAGCAACGCAGCGATGCTGTGATCAACCTGACCACCGGCGGCAGCGCGACCATGACCCTGGACCAGCGGCTGGAAGCCCCGTTGCAGGTGGAACCGGAAATGTGTTCCCTGAATATGGGCAGCATGAATTTCGCCCTGTATCCGGCTGTTGATCGGATCACCGACTGGAAATACGACTGGGAAAAACCATTTCTGGAAAACAGCGATGATCTGGTGTTCAAAAACACCCCCCGCGACATCGCTCATATCCTGACAGAAATGGGACAGAACCGTGGCGCACGGTTTGAATTTGAATGCTATGATGTGGGCCATTTGTACATGCTGCGCCACTTCGCCGATCGCGGTCTGGTCCAGGCACCTTTCTTCATTCAGTTCGTGTTTGGCGTGCTGGGTGGTATTGGGGCAGACCCGTCCCATCTGATGCATATGAAGCAAACCGCCGATGCCCTGTTTGGCACCGACTATCAGTTTTCGGTCCTGGCCGCGGGGCGTCACCAGATTCCCCTGACGACCATCGCCGCAGCCATGGGCGGGCATGTGCGGGTCGGGCTGGAAGACAGCATTTATCTGTCCAAAGGCGTCCTGGCGAAATCCAATGCAGAACAGGTTGCCAGAATTCGGGAAATCGTGGAGCGTCTGGGCAGAGATGTCGCCAACCCCACAGAGGCCCGCGCGATCCTGGGCCTGAAGGGCGCAGACCGCACTAGTTTTTAAGTTCACGCAAAGGCCACCCGGCCGGTGAGGAGCGTTATGAAAGCCATCTTCGACGAAACCCAACGCCAGCATGATCCCAAGCATTTCATGGCCAATGGGGTCGTTCTGCCCAGTCCGGAACAGCCCGCCCGCATTGATGCGCTGATGACCGGGGCAGAGAATGCCGGTTGCGCCTTCACCGCTGCGGAAGATCATGGCATGGGGCCGTTGTCGATTGTGCACAGTGTTGAATATCTGTCCTTTCTGGAAACCATCCACACACGCTGGTCCCGGATTGAGGGGGCGTCGGATGAGGTTATTCCAAACATCCATCCTGACCGTCGTTTTGCCAGCTACCCGAAATCTGCTGTCGGTCAGGCGGGATATCACCAGGCAGACACGGCCTGCCCAATCGCGGCAGGCACCTGGCAGGCGGCATATTGGTCGGCGCAATCTGCCCTGACTGCCGCTGATCTGGTGATCGATGGAGACCGCGCCGCCTATGCCCTGTGTCGCCCACCGGGCCATCATGCCTTTGCCGATATGGCAGGCGGCTTCTGCTTCCTGAACAATGCTGCGATTGCAGCGGAACAATGCGTGCGTGCGGGCATGCGCCCGGTCATTCTGGATGTCGATGTTCATCACGGCAATGGCACCCAGGGGATTTTCTATCACCGCAGCGATGTCTTCACCGTGTCGGTTCATGCCGACCCGATCCGCTTTTACCCTTTCTTCTGGGGCCATGCGCATGAGCGCGGTGATGGCCCTGGCCTGGGCTATAATCTGAACATCCCCCTGACGCGCGGCACCTCCGATTCCGATTATATGGAAGCCTTGGAACCTGGCCTGAATGCGATCCGCAGTTTTGGGCCAGATGTCGTAATCGTGGCCCTGGGCCTGGATGCCTATGAAGAAGACCCGCTGAAAGGTCTGGCGATCACGACGGAAGGCTTCGGTCGCATCGGAGCGGCGATTGGGGGATTGGCCCTGCCCACTCTGTTGATTCAGGAAGGGGGCTATCTGTCCGATGCCCTGGGTGCGAATCTGACCAGCGTGCTGAAAGGCTTTGAAAGCGTATGAGCAAGACCGCCGATATCATCGTCATCGGAGGAGGCATTGCCGGGATCGGCGCAGCGGCCATGATGGCATCGGATGCAAAAGTCATCGTGCTGGAAACCGAAGATGTTATCGGCAGCCATTCCACGGGACGATCCGCAGCGATCTATATCCGCAACTATGGCAATGCGACACTGCGCGCACTGAATGCCGCATCAGAGCCGCTGTTACAAAACCCAGAAAAGATTGGGGAAACGTCCGTCCTGTCCCCAAGAGGGGAAATGCTGGTTGCCCGGGAAGAAGAGATTCCAGAGCTTGAAGCCTATCTGAATGGGGCGGAAGGGATTGAACGCCTGTCCCCGGCCGAAGCCATCAATCTGTTCCCCCTGTTGCGGGAAGAGGCTGTTGCCGCCGCAGCGATTGAACGATCCGCCCAGGATATCGATGTGGACAGGCTGTTTCAGGCCTTTGCCCGCACCCTGCGCCATGCCGGTGGGGAGATTATCACCAAGGCCCCGGTTACCGCCCTGACACGCGCGGGGTCTGTCTGGCATATCAAGACACCACAGGGCACTTTTGAAGCCCCCATTGTTGTCAATGCAGCAGGGGGCTGGGCCGATACTATTGCCAGGATGGCGGGACTGAAGCCCCTTGGCCTGACCCCCATGCGGCGATCCGCAGCGCTGCTGCCCGCCCCGGATGGTTATGACATCACCCATTGGCCGCTGGTCGCCAGCGCGTCTGAGACCTGGTATGCCAAGCCGGAGGCCGGGCTGCTGATGGTTTCCCCTGCGGATGAAGACCCGGTTGAGGCGCATGACGCCTGGGCCGATGACATGGTGCTGGCCGAAGGGCTGGACCGATTTGAACAATCGATGAAAATGACTGTAACCCGGGTGGAACGCAGTTGGGCGGGCTTGCGAACCTTCGCCCCAGACCGCACGCCGGTCGTTGGATTCTCCCCACAGACAGAGGGATTCTTCTGGCTGGCAGGACAGGGCGGGTACGGCATTCAAACCTCCCCCGCCCTGTCCCAACTGGCCGCAGATTTGTGCCTTGGCCGTGATAGTACCCTTGGGGCCACAGTCCTGGAAGCCCTGTCCCCGGCCAGACTATCTTGATCTGACCGGGGGTTGAAACGCTAGTGTGCGCTTACCGGCCCTTGCGATAGTATTCCTGGGCAGCAGCAACACCAGATCCCAGTTGGATAGAATAGCCCAGATCCTTCATTGCCATTTCGATTGTCGCCAACCCAGACAGCATCAAAGTATCCGTCAGCATGCCCAAATGACCGATCCGGAAGACCTTGCCAGCCACCTTCCCCAAACCGACACCATAGGAAACGCCATAAGTCTTATAGGCGTGATTGACCAATTCATTGCTGTCAAAGCCATCTGGCACGTATATCGCGCTGACTGAATCAGAATTGAATTCAGGTTTCGTCGCACACAGGCGCAGGCCCCAGGCCTGTACTGCCAAACGCACACCTTCGGCCAGACGATGGTGCCGGGCAAAGACCTGATCCAGTCCTTCTTCCAGCAGCATAGCGACGCTTTCGCGCAATCCCATGATCAAGGGCACGGGCGGGGTATAGGGAAAATTCCCCTTCGCATTTGCGGTGGCCATATCACGAATATCGAAGAAACAGCGGGGGCATTTCGCGATCTCAGCGGCCGCGAATGCCTTTGGACTGACGCCAACAATCGCCATGCCGGTCGCCAGCATGAACCCCTTTTGCGAGCCACTAACCGCCAGGTCAACACCCCAATCATCCATACGGAAATCAATCGATCCCAAGGAGCTGACCGCATCGACATACAGCAGTGCTGGATGCTGTGCTGTGTCCATCGCTTTGCGTACCGCCGCAACATCACTGGTAACACCGGTTGCGGTTTCATTATGGGTCACCAGGACCGCTTTGATCTTGTGGTTGGTATCAGCGGCCAGGCGTTTGCCATATTCATCCGCCGGGGCACCTTCACCCCAGGCGCAATCAATCACATCCACGTCCAGGCCAAGATGCTGGCACATCTCAATCCAACGATGGGAGAACATGCCAAAGCGCGCGATCAGAACCCTGTCACCGGGCGATAGCGTATTGGTCAGGGCCGCTTCCCACCCACCGGTGCCACTTGCCGGGAAGGTGATTACTGTCCCTGCTTCGGTTTTGAATATCTTCTTCAAATCCGCCAGCAACGGTTCCAGTATCTTAACGAAATCAGGGGCACGATGATCCATGGTAGGGACATTCATCGCATGGCGCAGACGTTCCGGAATGTTTGTCGGGCCGGGAATAAAGACAGGATTTTGTGTGGACATGGACGTTCCTCGGAAAAAGGTTTTTATGGTTTTGAGCTTTTTAGGCAGACAATAAACTCAACACAATTATTCTACACACAGGTCTTGACTATCGACGGCAATACAGTCGACAGCCAAATACATCGATAAAAATAAAAATCCACCCCCTGCGCTAACCACAGTGATCAGACGTTAAAATTTATCGGGAATGGGGTCTTTGCAAATCTCTCTTATGCAGGAGCGCAGCCAACGATGCACCGGATCTGCATCCATTCGGGGGTGCCAGAACAAGGATATGGAAAAACCAGGCATCGGAAACGGTAAGGGAAAGCTGAACAGACCTGTCCGCAAGTGCTCCGTAAAACGCTCCGGCACCGTCGCGATCAGATCAGATTTCTGAACCAGAGCCAAAGCGGTCGTGAATTCTTCCACCACGATTGCGATATCCCGACCTTGCGTCATGGCTTTCAACATCTCATCCGGGCGCGATGCGTCGGGACTGCGCCGTGCAACCAATATATGCCGCCCCTTAGAAAATCGATCCACTGTCACGTCGCCTTGGCTCAAGAAATGACCGTGTCGCACAACACAGATAAATCGGTCTTCGTACAGGGACTGCATGCGCACTTCAGGGCCGGTCAATATGTCCAGAACCCCGGTTTCCAGATCAACGGACCCATCACGCAGTGCCTCCGAATCCTTGTTGGATTTATGCACGAACCGAAGACAAATTCCCGGTGCTTCCTGCTGAATTCGCTCCAACAGCCTGAGGGCGTAACTTTCAACAAATCCACCCCGTGTGCGGATTGTGAAAGTTCTGGTCACGGTCTTTAGATCCGGCACTTCTGTTGGGCTGAGGACCCGTGCGGCCTCCTGCACCAATGTTGATACGGAATCGCGCATTTCTAAGGCGCGCGCGGTTGGGACAAGCCCCCTGCCCGCCCGAACCAGCAAGGGATCACCCGTTGCCTCCCGCAGTCGGGACAACGCCCGGCTCATCGCGGAAGCACTCAGATTCAAACGCTTCGCCGCCCGCGTGACACTGCCTTCCGACAGCAGCACGTCCAGCGTAATCAGCAAATTCATATCGGGCCGTATCATCGCAGAAGGATAACACAGTTCGATCCATTTGGTATGGCGTTAAACGCAATAATAAAATGTAAATGATGCACCTTCCGCAATACCAGGAAGCGGGTTAAATTTCACCAATAGCAAACACAATTCGTTCAAGGTCGGAGTCTTCTGTGAGTTTCAATTCACCATCCCCTACCACACCCACACCGCCACGCAGCACGTCCCCCTGGGCGCTTGTCGCATTGGCGGTCTCTATGTTGCTTGCATCGCTGGGTGTCAGCATCGCAAATGTCGCCCTGCCCGCAATTGCGGAAGCCTTCGATGCGCCCTTCCATACGGTTCAATGGGTGGTGCTGGCCTATCTGCTGGCGATAACAATCATGATCGTCACGGCGGGTCGCTTAGGGGATATTCTGGGTCATAAACGTGTCCTGACCGGTGGCTTGATTCTATTCACCCTGGCTTCCCTTCTGTGCGGGGCCTCTCCAACGCTGCCCATTTTGATTGCCGCCCGCGCGTTACAGGGTGTTGGGGCTGCCGTCCTTATGGCATTAAGCTTGGCCCTGATCCGCGACACGGTGCCGCCTGAAAAAATCGGCACGGCAATGGGGCTGATGGGAACAATGTCCGCTATTGGCACCGCATTGGGCCCCTCTCTGGGCGGATTGTTGCTGGCAGGCCCAGGATGGCATGCGATATTCCTGATCGTCGTGCCCTTGGGCCTTGTGAACACAGTGTTGGTTCTGCGCACGATCCCGGCACATGACGCACGGGTCAAAGATACGCGATCCAGACTTGATGGATGGGGAACGCTTTTCCTGGCAGGGGCCCTGGGCACCTATGCATTGGCCGTAACAATTGGCAACGGAACGCTGGAATGGCTTAACATTGGATTGATTATAGCGTGTGCCATCGCGATTGGATTGTTTATCCGGGTCGAAAAGGCTGCATCGGCCCCTTTAATCGAATTATCCGCACTGCGCGATTTAAGTCTAACCACCGGCCTGATTACCAATTTCTGCGTCGCGACCGTTATGATGGCGACCCTGGTCGTGTTCCCGTTCTATCTTTCGCTTGCCTTGGGCCTGAACGCGGCGCTGGTCGGATTGATCCTGACGGTTGGCCCGGTCCTGTCCGTAATCTGCGGCGTCCCATCAGGATGGCTGGTTGATCAATTGGGCGTATCCAGGATCATGTTCCTGGGGTTGTTTGCGATGGTTCTGGGTTGCCTGGCCCTGGCCCTTATGCCCACAGAGTTTGGCATCATCGGCTACATCGCCGCCATCGCAGTATTGTCGCCAGGCTATCAATTATTCCAATCAGCAAATAACACAGCGATCATGTCTCCCGTCCCGACCGATCAGCGCGGCGTTATTTCCGGTATGCTGAATTTGTCCCGTAATCTGGGGCTGATCACAGGGGCCGCTGTGATGGGGACGATTTTTACCTATGGCGTTGGCAGGTCCGATATTGTCAAAGCGGCCCCGACGGCCGTTGCAACGGGAATGCACACAACCTTTGCTGTGGCGACCATTATAATTGCCTTTGCCCTGTGCCTGGCGATCATAACCTACAAACGCGCATCGGGTAGGGTCCCGTTAGAGACCCCGCAACACTAAGCAGCCCCGTCATACTCATAGGTTTCACGCGCTTGTTCAATGGTCAGAAAGCCATCTTCAATATCCTGGCGCACGGCGTCCTGGGGTCGGTCTTTTGGGGATCCATAGCCCCCGCCGCCTGCTTGTTTCAAGGTAAGAACGCTGTTGGGGGGCAGCCGGAACGATCCCTGCCCGCTGGTTTCGCGCCCGTCGATCAGATGCGCCCTGGGCGCGCCATTGCCACCCCCGAACAATCCTTTCGCGGGGAAGCGGGTGCGGTTGGACATGGCATGTACGGTTACATCCTGACCAGTCATATTGCGCATGGATACGACCTGACCAACGCCGCCGCGATACTGTCCCACACCACCGGAATCGGGACGCAGGATCTTTTCTTCAACGCGCAGACCACTCAGCGATTCAAACACTTCAATCGGGGTTGTGCCCATATTGGACGATCCAGGCGTTGTCTGTCGCCCATCCAACCCCTGCAACGCGCCAAAGCCCCCAGCAGCGCAATACGTCACCGACATGCCCGACCCGTCCGGCAAATGCCCTTGCAAGGTCAGGAAATCAATCAGGCCACTATCTGCCGCAACCTGATCGGGCAGAATCTTCGACACCGTGTCAAAGACCAGCGGCACCACGAAATGCCCGATTGCATGACGCCCTGCCGATGGGGCGGGCGGTACCGCATTCAGGATACAGCCGACCGGGGCTGAAACCTCAATCAGGGCAGAGGAGCCCTCATTATTGGGAATCATGGGTGTTGTCAGGCACTTTGCAGCATATAGCGCCATGGAGCGCGTATAGCAGATCGGCACGTTCGAGCCGAACCGAACACAGCCTTCCGTGCCGGTAAAATCAATAGACAAACGGTCGCCAAGCTTTTTCACGGTACAGACCAGACGCCTGGTTTCCTCCCCCGCTTCCACCAGCACTTCGCCGGTATGCTGTCCGTCCGGCCAGGCCAGCAAGGCCTGACGCAAGGCGTCTTCCGATTGTTGCAGGATCGCATTGGCCAGCGGCTCCAGAGAAGAGCAGCCGTAGGTTTCCATGAAATCCACCACCTGTCTGGTCACGACGGAGGTGCAACTGATATTGGCGTGAATATCGCCGATCACCTGATCGGGCACCCGCACATTCAGGCGGATCAGGTTCATGAAATCCTGATTGACCACACCGGCTTTCACCAGTTTTACGACGGGAAGCCGCAGCCCCTCGTGATAAATCTCCGTCGCGGAGGCGGAAAAGCCCATCCCCCCGATATCGGGCAAATGGCTGATGCTCATAGCATAGCCGACCAGATCACCCTTCAGATAAATCGGGCGCATCACCGCGATATCATACATATGACCGGTGCCAAATACCGGATCATTGGACACAACAACATCCCCTGCTTCCAGGCTTTCCGGTGGGATTTTGTCCAGCATATGGCGCAGGGTAGTTGATGCCGTTCCGATAAAGACCGGAATACATTTTGCGGATTGTGCGATGATCCGCCCCCGCAAATCAAAAATCAGAACGGACAGATCAAACCCTTCCCGAACCAACGTGGAAAAGGATGTACGCACCAGGGCCGCAGCCCCTTCATCTGTGATGGAGATAAGCCGATCCCACATGATGGAAAGATCGATAGCGTCGAAAGACTGAGGGGCAGACATTCCACCAAACTCCTAAAATAATACGTTAAGCCTGACCGATTTCGGCCATCAAATGACCACTGGGATGAACCGAAGCCGTATCCCCCGCATCCAACAACACCGTGGATTCGTTTTCCTCGACCAGGCAAGGACCTTCCACGACATCCCCTGCGCGCAATAAATATCGATCATAGACCGGACAATCGATCATTCCACCGGCCAGTCCGAAATAGGCCTGGCGATGCCCCTTCAAGGCATCTTTCGATACGGTGCGGGAGGTTACTTCTCCCCCAATCAGGGGAAAATCAGGATCGGGGCCACGGGCCTCCACCTTCCAACTGACAATTTCCAGGGGCAGGTCCAGCAAGGTTTCGAAGACGTCACGATAGGCCGCCTCAAACAAGGGGCGCAGTTGGGACACCAGATCGACTGATGAAACCCCATCGGGCAGGCGGATTTCAATATCATAACCCTGACCGCAATATCGCATGTCCAAACGCCGATCCAGCGTAATCTGGGACCGGGACAGATTGTTTTCCAACAGATAGGACATCGCCGACGTTTCAACCGGGGCCATGGCCGCATCGAAACTGTCGGCATCCAGGTCATCGATCTTCATGCGATTTGATCGAACGGTTTCAAAAGCCATGGCACCGACCAGCATGCCAAAGGCGGACATGACACCAGCACCGGCTGGAAAGATCACTTTCGGCACCATCAGCTTCCGGGCGATCCGCGCGGCATGCAACGGTCCCCCGCCTCCGGATGCCGTCATCACGGCCCGACGATAGTCAAATCCCCGCTCTGTCGCATGAACGCGAAAAGCGCGGCTGATATCTTCATTGGCGACATCATGGGCCCCCCAGGCGGCGCGAATGACATCCAGATTCAAAGGATCTGCATATCGGGAAATGGCACCCTGTGCCGCCCCTGCATCCAGCGTCATGCGGCCGCCCAGGAAGCCTTTTGGATCCAGATATCCCAGCGTCAAATTGGCATCAGTCAGTGTTGCATCCTGCCCCCCGCGCCCATAGCAGGCGGGACCGGGTTCAGAACTGGCACTGCGCGGCCCAACCCGAAGCCTGTTCAGGCTGTCAATTGACACGATGCTGCCACCGCCCGACCCGATTTCACACATATCGATGACAGGAATACGCAACTGCAAACCACTGCCGCTTTTATGCTTATAGGTTCGCGCTGCCTCAAATTCATAGGTCTTATAGGGCAGGCCCTTCTTGACCAGGGCTCCCTTGGCGGTTGTGCCCCCCAGATCAAACGACAACAGATTATCAATACCAAGATCCCGCCCAAGACGAGCAGACATCAAAACCCCTGCCGCAGGCCCTGATTCCAACAGGCGGACCGGGAATCGTCGCGCTGTGTCCGGCGTCGTCAATCCACCACTGGAACCGATAATGACCAACTGACCGTGATATCCTAACTCCTCCAATCCCTGTTCAAGCCGCTTTAAATAGGCATCCACCAAGGGCTGCGAATAGGCGTTCGCACAGGTCGTCGTCCATCGTTCGAATTCACGGGCATAGGGGAAAACGTCTGAAGATGTGCAGGCGAACAGATTCGGAAACCGCCGGGCGACGATCTGACGGCTTTGTTCTTCGTGATCGGGATTGGCATAGGAATGCATATAGCAAATCGCAATCGCCTCCACGCCCTGCTGTTCCACCAAATCCGCGACCTTCTGTTCGACCTCTGCCGGATCCAGGGGGGTCAGGACGCTGCCATCATACCAAATCCTTTCGCCAATCTCCGCCCTCAGCGCCCGTGGCACCAGCGGCTCGGCAAATTGCAGGCGCAGGTCATACAGGTCATAGCGTTGTTCTTGACCAATATCGAATGTGTCGCGAAAGCCCTGGGTAACCAGCATGCCGACACGCGCGCCCCGCCGTTCGATCAGCGCATTTGTGACCAGCGTCGTGCCGTGTACGATTTCGGTGATGTCATTGATGGAGAGATCATTTTCCTGAACGATGGCCGCAACCCCTTCCAATACGGCGCGGGCCGGATCTCGCGGTGTCGTCAGCCGCTTGTGAACTGCGGTCGCACCATCAGGTCGGATGAGGGCAAAATCTGTAAAAGTTCCACCAATATCAATGCCCAAGCGTGCCATAATGCCCCTTTTTATACTGTCAAAAAAGCGTGCCCTTCTGCCATTTCCCGAACCAGCAGATGCAGCGACCGTTATGGTCTATCCGGGGGCGGCAGAATGCTCCCTCTATACCATCGATCTGGCAACGTCCATGGTGAAGACGGAAGAACACTTTCAACTAAATGAGGGACCTTGCCGGAGCGCTAGAATCCTACACCAGTGTTTCTAAAACGACAGAATACAGGGTCAGGCGACCCCGGCAAGGGAACGGGCTTGATCCCAGATTGCATCGCTTAGATCGACGGGATCACTCTCTTCCTTGCCCTGTCCAGGCATCCGGGTGCCCTCGTCCAGGGCCACACCTTCCTGAACCTGGCGCAAGCGATCAAAAAATGCGCCTGAGACATCGGGATCCATTAACAGATAGTACTGCCCCAGATCATGCGGGGGACCATCGGGGGCCTTCAGCGGTTTGACATCCCGACTAACCACGCCGCCGGTCAGCCCGGCTGCCAGCAATTCAGCCATCAAGCCAAATCCCCAGCCTTTATATCCCCCTAGACTGACCAGTGAGCCGGCAATCGCCGCTTCCGGATCTGTGGTCGGTTGTCCGTCGGCATCCACGGCCCAGCCTTCGGGTATCCTCTGACCCGCAGCCTTGGCCATTGTGATCTTGCCCAATGCAACGGTGCTGGTGGACTGGTCAAACTGCATCGCCAGCCCCCCTTTTCCATCCGGCACGGAAAACGCGATCGGATTGGTACCAATCACCCTAGTTTTACCCCCAGGCGCTGCCACGATAGGAGAGGCATTGGTAAATCCCATTCCAATCAAGCCTTTACGCGCTATTTGTTCGGTGAAGTATCCCAGTGATGTGCAGGTGTGGGCGTGACCAATTGCCAGGCTTGCGACGCCACAATCACGGGCTGCTGCAACCGCGACCGGAAGGCCGCGCGAAAAAGCCGGTTGCGCAAATCCAAAACAGGCATCCACGCTGACAGCGCCCGGACGTGGATGGGTGACGATTGGATCGACCGTGCCTTTCACGCGACCACTGGTGAGTTGCAGGCAATAGCTTTCCAGATAGTAGAGACCACAAATACGGTTTCCAACGGCCTCTGCCTTTCGAACCGCCCGCGCGACATCACCGGCTATCCAGGGCAAAGCACCATGCTTTTCCAGCGCTTTCCTGGTTACTGATTCTATATCAGCCAGCGATACCAATGCCATTGTTTACCAACCCTTTTTCTGAAATTCCAAACCGATCCGCTGCCAGTCTTGTGTCCGCTTTGCCCTATTTACGCGCTGCGGCCGCCTCTTCGCGCCATAAATCCCAGGGGCGCTTCACCTGTGCCTCGATTGTGTCGGAACAGGTCTGGCATTCGCCCGGGGTCAGATAACGAACCGTTCCCATTTGCGTGGCTTGCATCTGATAGCGGGCATTCAATTCGGCATAGACCGCGCGATAGACCGCCTGTTGGATCGATCCGCCGACCACGGTTGAACCATGGCCCCGCATCAAGACGATATCTGAATTGGCAAAGCAATCCGCCAGGGCGCGCCCCTTATCGCGATCACTGATCAAAAGGCTGGTGGCATCGCCAAACTCTTCCCGAATTTCAAATATCGGGGCCGCCTGGCCAATAAATCCAGCCATATGAAACATGGCGCGCAGCGGTGTGGATTCCACCACCGTCAATGGGACAATGGCATGGGAATGACTGTGAACAATGGACTGAACATCGGGCCGCTGGCGATAGATTTCACCATGAATGAAGCGTTCCAGATAGACCCGGCGCGCTTCTGATCCGACAGGGTCTCCGTCCAGGGTGAATTCAACAATATCATCCTCTGTCACCTGACCCGGTGCCATGTTCCGCGCCAGCAGAAAATGGTCTGGATTGTTTTCATGCCGGACACTGATATGACCGAATGCATCGACCACGCCCTGATCATAAAGAATATGATTTGCCGCGACCAAATCCTCCAGAATGGCATTGGATATGCCGGAAGCATGTCGTGGTGATGTCTGTGTCATTGCAATTGCCTCTTTTTGATTGTTCCCACCCATTTAACCGCCACACAAGGGGATGACATCCCATCCGCCAATCATGTGCAAAAACGTGACCCTGTTCTAATGCATTAAAATCAGGAAGTCCAAATGCGATCATCATCCACCGATTATCAGAGATCGCCTGCCTTATGACAGAAAAGGGCCGCAGTCGACTGTGACTGCGGCCCCGGTTAATCGAATGCTTTCAATCGATCAGTAACCACCCTTTTGCGCGGGTTTAACCAACACCAGGGTTAGAACCCAGAACACCAGCCCCCCGATAACTGCGGAAGGCAAGGATGCTGTCAGCACTTCATAGGGTGTTTTGCTGACATAGGTCAGCGGGTCCAGCAGATAGACATAGGTCACGAAGCCAGCCGCCATGGCCAGCAAGGCCGCTGGATTGAACCCGCCCCAATAATAGTAAGGCGCTGTGCTGGATCCATCATACAGGCCCCGAACACTGAGACGCTGTTTACGCAGGATCAGATAATCAACAATCTGGATCCCACATAACGGCGCAAAGAATACCCCGATGAAGGCCAGGAAGGTTCCAAAATTGTTGAAGAACAGATCCGGCACCACCACCCCGATCAAAGCAACCGGCACCAATGCCAACAACAAGGTGACTTTCCAGGACAGTTTCCCAATGCCAGGTACGCTTTTCAGACCAACAGCGGTCGCATAAACTCCGATAATTGCCGTTCCCAGATTGGCCGCGATCACAAAGACAAGAGCGATGGCGCCATAGAATGTACCACCCAATTGGACCATCCAGGCGGAGGGGTCTGAGGTTTCCAACGCCAGGATCGCCGCAAGACCGATCAGGCTTAACAACGGAACGGGCAATCCCATACCCAACATGGCTGGCATGCTGGCCGTGCTGGCATTTGGCGCAACACGCACCATCGCACCGATATAGGGCCACCAGGACAACAGACTGACGATCCCGATTTCAATACCGGTCACATAGTCCCATTGGATATCGCCTGATGCATAGGCTGGCTTGGCCTCTGCCACCGCAGCGCCGTTTTGTGTCAGCAGCAGATAAACCATCCACAGGCCAACGCCGACAATGAAGAAGAACAGAATATTGGATGCCCGTTCGATGCCGCTCTTGCCGGTCAACAGAACACCATAGACAACGGCACAGGCCACCAAAGTGGCAACCGGAAGGATCACATCTGTGGCCCCTTCCCCGACAAGACCGGTTGTCAGCAACAATTGAACAACAGACTTACCAAAGAAGATCAACAACAGAGAGTTCCATCCAATGATGGACGCATACTGAAGGAAGACCGTGATGATCCACCCACGCGACCCGAATTGGGGGCGCGCTGCCACGATGGAATCAATGCCATAGCGTGTTGCCGCAGGGACCACCGCTAGGGTCACCAACAACATGCCGATCATGGCACCGGCTGTCATGGTGGCAAAACCCTGTTTCAGGTTCAGATAGTATCCAACATATTCCCCAATGATATAGCACCAGGTAGCAGAAGCCGCGACCAGCAAGACAATGCCCAGTTCAATGCGGCCCCAGGTACGTTCGGACTTTACCAGCGGCCAATTGCTTTCATCAGCCGAATCTTTTGACGTATCGGTCATCTTACCACCCCCACAGCAATAACAGCACCGGGCCAATGATGCCGGTCAACGCCAGCAACAGCCAATCCACACCTGTGAACCCAGCCCCTTGATTTTCCGGTTGTTCCAATTCCTGAATCCGGCGCTCCAATTCCGCCGGTAACGGTTCATCTGACATCCCCACTCTCCCTCTTTATGCGGAAATCACATCCGCGTGTTGTGGCTATTTCCCCGGATATGATTCCGCATCCGCATAGGGGAACCACCAAAAATCCTGAGCCTCACAGCTAGGATCGATCATCACCATCTTGGTTTTGCGGAAGGTTTCGATACCCTCTGGACCCAATTGACGGCCAACACCGCTCATCTTGGTGCCGCCAAAAGGCCCGGCATCATTATCCAGCAAGGGCGCGTTCACCCAGACCATCCCCGCTTCGAAATCTTCCGCAGCGCGGATGCCTTCCTTCAGGTCGGTCGTATAGATATTCGCCCCCAACCCGTATTTGGAAGCATTGGCCAGGGCCATACCTTCCTCATAACTGGACACCCGACAGATCGGGGCCACGGGACCAAAACTTTCATTGTGGAACAAAGACATGTCTGGTGTGCAATCGACCAGCACGGTCGGTTCGACAAACCAACCGCGATTAAAATCGCTGGGGCGCCCGCCGCCGATTGCTGGCTTGGCCCCCTGAGCATAAGCGTTCTTCATCAGGGCTTCATAGCGGTCCCGCTCTTTCATCGACACCATGGGACCCATATCGACCTTGTCTAAACCATTGCCCAGACGGATCTTCTTCGTTTCTTCCACCAGCTTTTCGACAAAGGCATCATGGATTGCCTCATGCACATAAAAGCGTTCCGCCGAAACGCAGATCTGTCCGCAATTCATATAGGCGGAAAATGCGGCCGCCCGCGCCGTCAAATCCAGCGGGGCAGATGGCATCACCAGGAACGGGTCATTACCCGACGTCTCAATCAGACACGGCTTCATTAATTCGCCACAGGTCCGTGACACGATTTTTCCAACCGGAACGCTGCCAGTAAAGGCAACGACATGGGTATGATCATGTTCAATCAGATGCTTGCCGACATTTGCACCGCCACACACGATTTGGAACAGTCCTTTGGGCAGGGCCGAAAAAGCCTCAGAGAACAGCAGCGTCGTAATGGACGTGTATTCCGACGGCTTCACCACGACCGCATTGCCCGCCGCCAGGGCTGCCCCGGCTTCCCAGGCCAACAGCACCATTGGGTAGTTAAACGGCATGATCATCGCCGCCACACCCAGGGGCTGCTTCAGCGTATAGTGAAACTGTCCCGCCGTGGCCGGGCCCATCACGCGACCCATGTCATTGCGCCCAATCTCTGCACTATAGCGGAGGGAATGGACACACCAGTCCACTTCATCCAGAGATTCTTTATAGGGTTTGCCCATTTCGCGGGTCAGTGATTCTGCAAGAATGGGGCGCATTTTGTGGATTGCATCCGCTACTTCATGCATTGCATGGGCGCGATCCACGCCAGACCCGGCCCACCATTTCTTCTGTGCCGCATTGGCAACAGCGATAGCGTCGTCCAGTTCAGCCGCAGGGGTTTCCGGGATTTCTGCAATAACCTGCTCTGTCGCCGGGTCGATAACAGGGATCTGCGTCGTGGCTTTGCTGGCCTGGAAGGCGCTGTCGACGTAATTATGCCCGGAAAGCTTCTTCATCCGTGCCAGTACATCCGTCATAATCTTTCTCCAATCTTCACAGTCGAATACGGTCGTTTTTGGGGTCATAGAAGGGTTTGAACTGAACCTCCGCGCGGAACCGCTCGCAGGCGACTTCCACTTCAAAATCCCCACTGTTCAGGAAATCCAGAGTGACGCCATCTGCAGAACTGACATAGCCCATACCCAATGAGGCCTCGATCCGATGGCCATAGCCGCCGGATGTGATGGAACCAACGATCTGGCCATTTCGAAGAATGGGCTCTTCGTGATACAGCAGGGGTGCATTGCCACCCCCCGCCAGTCGAACCTGAACCAGACGACGGTTCGGCACGCCCTTTTCCTTGGCCCGCAGCACTGCATCACGGCCGATAAAATCTATTGGCTTGTCATAGGCTACGGCAAATCCAAGGCCCGCCTGAATTGGGGTATCCTCTTCGCCGATGTCATGGCCCCAATGACGATAACCCTTTTCCATCCGCATGCTGTTGATGGCAAAGAAGCCCCCGTGTTTCAGGCCAAATGGCGAACCGTTTTTCACCAGCGTGTCAAAAACATGCAGAGCGAATTCTGTGGGCATGTATAGCTCGTATCCCAGCTCGCCAACAAAGGTCAGGCGATTGATCCGCACCCGCCCATACCCGATTTCGATTTCGCGGCTGTGGCCAAAGGGTACCACCTCATTCCCCAGATCTTCCCCGGATACAGCCTCCAGCAGGGCGCGGGATTTCGGGCCCATCAGCGCCAACATCGGCATGGCGGATGTCACATCAAACAGAATGGCGTGGGCGTCATCCGGGATATGCCGGTGCAGCCATGAAAAATCCCTGGTCTGGGAGGTCGCAATCGTCACAATCAGGAAGGAGGTTTCCCCCAGGCGGGTGATCGTCACATCAGCTTCGATGCCCCCCCGCTCGTTCAGCCACTGGGTATAGACAACTTTCCCGACAGCAACATCGACATTTCCGGCTGATACCCGGTTCAAAACGGCACAGGCATCACGTCCTTCCAGTCGAAATTTCACGAAACAGCTTTGATCGAACAAGGTCACATTTTCTGCGGTGTTCAAAGATTCCTGCTTTGCCGCCCCGAACCAGTTCTGCGGCCCATAGGAATACTCAATATGTGATGAAATCTGATCGGTTGAAAAATACCCCGGACGCTCAAACCCGGCGGCCTCCGTCATACTGGCCCCGATGGTCAGCAAACGGTCATGGAAGGGAGACCGGCGCACATCGCGGGCCGTGGCATATTGCCGATAAGGCCAATGCATCTGAAACAACAGGCCCAGTGTTTCCGTGGTTCTGTCATACAGATAGGTTTTGTTGGACTGGAATGGCTGCATGCGGCGGACATCCACATCGGCCAGTTCAAATGGCGCATGCCCGTCATGGATCCATTGTGCCAGGGCCTTGCCAACCCCACCGGATGACAGGATCCCAACCGAATTGAAACCACAGGCACAAAACAGATTCCGGACCTCTGGCGTTTCGCCTAACAGATATCGGTCATCTGGGGTAAAGCTTTCCGGCCCGTTGAAGAACAGTTGAATGCCGGTATTTTCCAGCGCCGGCATACGCTTGATCGCCATTTCAAGAATTGGTTCGAAATGATCAAAGTCTTCCGGCAGCGAATCGAAACAGAAATCTTCGGAGATACCATTATGGCCCCAGGGTTTCGCCTCTGGTTCAAAACATCCCAATAGCAGCTTTCCGGCGTCTTCTTTGTAATAGGAGCATTCATCCCCCAGAAACAGCACCGGCAGGTTGGGTTGCAATCCCTCCATCGGTTCCGTGACGATGTAGAAATGCTCTGCGGCATGCAGGGGCAGATTGACACCGATATCGGCCGCCAAATCCCGTGACCACATACCACCTGCGATCACAACCTTATCAGCCCTTAACAGACCACCATCAATTTCGACCCCGATCACGCGGCCGTTTTCCGTGACAATGCGCTGAACCTTTGTATTTTCCAGGATTCGCACACCCTTGTTCCGCGCGCCTTTCGCCATGGCCATGGTGACGTCTGCGGGATTGACCTGGCCGTCCTTGGGCATCCAGATGCCGCCGACAATGTCATCCACCGTGATCAGAGGATAGCGTTCCTTGATTTCGCCGGGCGTCATCACATCGGCTGCCAGCCCGAAATTACGGGCCATCGACACACCGCGCTTCAATTCCTCAAACCGCGCCGGAGTCTTTGCCAGACGAAAAGATCCATTCTGTTTGAAGCCCGTTGCCTGACCGGTTTCGGCTTCAAGGCTGGAAAACAGCTCCCCAGTATATTTCGCCAATTCGGTCATATTACGCGTGGCGCGCAATTGTGTGACCAGCCCAGCGGCATGCCAGGTCGTGCCACTGGTCAGCTGCTTGCGTTCGCACAGAACGACATCGGTTATGCCTAATTTCGCCAGATGATAGGCGATTGAACAACCAGCGACTCCACCGCCGATAACAACCACATCTGCCCGTTCCAGAATGCTCATCAACCCCTCCAACTGACTCAATTGAGATATTTATATATCACGATAGTGAATTTTTATAGTAAAAATATCACTGCACTGCAGCATGACATCAGAATATTCACGGTCTTTGACATATCGAGACATGCTGCACTATTTATGGGATTATGGTTTGGTCCCAAACAGGAGTTTCTCTGCGTGAAAAAATTGCCGAAGCTTGTGCGTCCCTCAAACCAGATGGGTTTGGCCTCTTCCGCCGAAGACACGACTGTGGACCTGTCGGAGTTTTTAGATCTGGATGAGCGGGTCGGGAAAGAGATCCGGCAACTACGCAAGGCGCGGGACACGACAATCTCTGAACTCAGTGACGCCACCAATTTGTCGCCAGGCTATCTCAGTCAGATAGAACGCGGCATTTCCAGCCCCTCGGTGAAGGCCCTACATTCAATCAGTCGGGCCCTGGGCGTAACCATAAGCTGGTTCTTTTCACCGGCGGCAGACGATGATGATGGATTGCGCGACGTTGTGGTGCGCGCCAATCGCCGTCGACGCCTGACATTTTCCAGCGGTATCTCCGACGAGTTACTATCCCCAAATCTAGGGCGGGAGCTTGAGCTTTTGCGCTGCACCTTTGGGCCGGGGTCAGAAAGCGGGGCAGAGCCCTATCAACATCGGGGCGAGGAATCTGGAATCGTCATCTCTGGCACCCTGCATCTGTGGATCGGCGATAAGCATGTGATCCTGAATGAAGGCGACAGCTTCGCCTTTTCCAGTGACACGCCCCATCGCTATGCCAACCCGACGGACAACGAGACAATCGTCATCTGGGCGATCACGCCCCCGTCTTACTGACAGGTGCCCGTGGCTGGTCGCTTATCAGCACACCGAAGATAGGGTTAACCGACGCTTTGCAGAAATTCTTTCGTTCGCGCCATTTTGGGGGCAGAGAGAACCTGTTCTGGATTCCCTTGTTCGACAACGACACCGCCATCCATGAATACCACCGTGTCCGCCACTTCACGGGCAAAAGCCATTTCATGCGTGACGACAACCATTGTCATGCCGCCTTTGGCAAGATCGCGCATGACTTGCAGAACTTCCCCCACCAATTCCGGGTCCAGCGCAGATGTAGGCTCGTCAAACAGGATCAGTTTTGGTTCCATCGCCAGGGCCCTGGCGATTGCGACCCGCTGTTGCTGGCCGCCGGACAGTCGGTTCGGGAAAACATCCGCCTTATCTTTCAGCCCCACCCTGTCCAGGAGCTCCATCGCCAGATCGCGCGCAGCGTCCTTCTTCATCCGCCGCACGGCAACAGGCCCTTCCATAACATTCTTCAGGGCCGTCTTATGGGCGAAGAGATTAAAATGCTGAAACACCATGCCGATATGGGCGCGACGCGCGGCAGCCTCTTTCTCTCGCAATTCAATCAGGTAATCGCCTTCACGATTATAGCCGACCAGTTCCCCATCCACCGACAGCCAGCCACCATCAATTTTTTCAAGATTGTTGATACAGCGCAGAAAAGTGGATTTGCCGGATCCGGACGGGCCGATCAGGCAAACCACCTGACCGCGATCCACCACAAGGTCAATGCCTTTCAGGACCTGAAGGGCGCCAAAAGATTTGATCACGCCTTCGGCCCAGACCATGGGTTCATTACTTGTCATGTCAGTACTCATAAACGTGTCGGGTCTCCACCCTTTGATTGTCGCTCAATTGGTGCTGCGGAAGCCGCGCCCCAGCTTGTGCTCAAGGAAATATTGCCCAACCGAAAGAAGCGAGCAGATCGAGAGGTACCAAAGGCTGGCAACGATCAGCAGCGGAATAACCTCAAAGGTGCGGGCATAGATTGTCTGGGCAGAATACAACAATTCCGGAAGGGCGATAACGCTGACCAGAGATGTTGTTTTCAGCATCAGGATCACCTGGTTCCCGGTTGCCGGCACGATAACGCGCAGCGCCTGCGGCAGGGTAATGCGCCAAAAGACTTGAAGACGACGCATGCCGATTGCTGTTGCCGCTTCGCTTTGCCCCTGACCAACGGCAAGGATCCCACCGCGAATAATCTCCGCCATATAGGCGCTTTCATGCAGGGCCAACCCCAGAAGCGCGGCCATAAAGGGTGTAATGGCATTCCCCGAAAGCGTGAAGAACGTCTCACCACCGGGCAGGCCAATCTCAACCTCTGGATATAGGGCGGAAATATTGAACCAGAAGATCAACTGGACTAGCAGTGGTGTTCCCCGGAACAACCATTTATACGCAGCGACAAAGCTGCGCAGCCAACGATCCTCTGACAGCATCATAAGCGCCAGGAACACGCCAATAATCGTTCCCAGCACCATAGAAATGACCGTTAATTCGATCGTTGTCCAAAGTCCTTTGAGAATGATTGCGCTGGTGAGATATTTAAAGACCACATCCCATTGGAAATTTGGATTTGTTGCACTCATCCAAATCAGCCCAAAGACGAATAATGCCAAGGCTGCATCGGCCGCCAGACGCCCATAGGACGTCCGCCGAACGATCTTCAATGCGTCTCTCTCCGAACGCTTCCCGGCCCCTTGTGAGGAGGGCCGGGTCGCTTCTTTATTGGCCGTAGTCATTTATTCTCCGTTAATCAGCGGCGCATCCAGGGCCAATTCACCGATATGCCAATCGTCCAGAATCTTCTGATAGGTTCCGTCCGCAATCAGGGCTTCAGCGGCGGCCTTAAAGACCTGCGCCATCGGGTCCCCCTTGCGGAATGCAAAGCCTGACACACCCGACAGGTCTGCCGTCGGTGCCTTTTCAAACAGATCATCATTCAGGCGCACCATATACCCCGCATAGGGTGCTCCATCCAGCCAGCCATCGATACGACCGGTCTTAACCGCCAGGCTGCCTTCATTTGGACCGGCAAAATTCAGCACCTCAAACGCCTCTTTGCCATTTGCAGAACACTCTTCCTGAAGGCGCGGAACCAGTTCAAGCCCTTGTTTCGATCCTGTGGCTACCCCGATTTTGTGCCCACACAGATCATGCAGGTCCAGACCGCTTGGATTTCCCTTTTTCACCATGACCGCAGTGCCGGTTTGCTGAAAATCAACAATATCCATCTTTTCGCGGCGTTCCGGGGAATCATGAAAGTAAGACATGTCATAGCGTTCGCTCAGAATGCCCGCAATGATACCCGCGAATTTCGATGATTCCGACGTAACCGGAATCCCGAGCTTTACGGCGATAGCCTTTTGAAAATCCAGGACATAGCCAACCATTTCACCCTTATCGTCGATGAAATAGCTGGGGGGATATTGTGGGTCATAAACCGCCACGATCCCGTCCTTGTATGCCTCTGGCACTTGTGCATGCAGGGCCGCATCAGCGCCCGCCGGCAGATCCTGGGCAAATGTCGCCTGTGAGGACAGCATCAGGCCCGCAGCAATCGCGACCATCTTCGGGAACCAATAGAATTGTGATGGGTGTGTGTGCATCATTTTACCTCACTTCTGTTCTGAATGATTATGTTTATGGGAGTGTTCTCTGGTCAGAGAATACGGTCCACCAACCTGGCCCAGCCGTTTTCTTCCGTGGCATGCCAGTCCGACGTGGTGAAGGTCGCCGAAACGATCTCTTTGATTTCCAGGTCCGCAAGACCGCAATAATCCAGCTCATGCTGTGGCCATTTATTGAATTTAACGCTGCCCTTGCCGATCTTCTTTTCCAGCAGGGTCACATCCGAAGATGTGTCGCGGTTCAGGACTTCCGCAAATCCCATCCCTTCCCGGGATGCGTCGGGCAGCAATCGCAGCAGGTAATGCGGCGTCAGGTTAAGCGGCTCTGCTTCGGTCACGGTGGCATCTGGAGTCCATTCCAGTTCAACCACCGGCGTCGATCCCAGTTTCACAACGGATCGAATGCCGCCATTTTCAAGCCTGTCGAACGAGATATCGCTGACAAGCTTTGGATACCCCCATTTCTCACGCCCCCCCATCACCAAGCGATTTAAGTTTTCAAACTCAACAATCGGATGTCCGCCTCGCTTCCCCTTATACTCCATCGGCACGATAACGATGATATCCTTGAAGGGAACGACGGCATTGTTGCTGTAATCCGATGCAGAAATGAAAATCCTGTCGCCAACGGGGGTGAACGGCGTGTTGGCGAGGTTCTGTTCAATCCAATCTGGATCGACACGAAGATCAAAGCTGATCGCGGGAAGGTTCGGACAATGACTGGGAACCGTCGTTCCATAGGGCAATCGTTTGTATAGTTGAGAGGACGTAAAACCTTCACGCATACCAGGTCTCCATAACGGATTGATTCAGGGGGATCGTTGACAAAAACTGTTGTGTACGGCATCCCTATAAAGTGTTCATTAAGATGAACGTTCATTTAAATGAACACCCGTGTCAAAAATGAGTCAAGAGCAATTTTACCCGTATTTTGTACGTTTCTTCCCTGGGCAGTGATGGGCGGCACGAATACTATTATGGATACCCTCACCCCTTTTCGAAGGTTGCCGCATATGCGCATTCATGAGTTCTGCTTTCATATCAGGCCCTGCTTTCCTCAGTTTCAGCTTGGGAAATAGCCGTATGAGCAAAGATGCAAAATCCACCGCGCAAGACAGCTTCGCCCGGCATGTGGGCCAGCGCATTCGGTATTTTCGGGGGCTTCAGGATATTTCACTCTCTGAGCTATCGCGTCGCTCCGGGATTGCGAAGGGCACGCTATCGAAGCTTGAATCCGGCAGCGGCAATCCGACAATCGTTACACTGGGCGCGCTGGCCGGAATCCTGAACATTACGCCCGGCGATTTTATGGAGCCGCGCAACGGGGCGCCGCGAGATCAAAGCGGATGGAAAAAACTGGCCGGTCCGGGCATCACCATGCTGTTTCTGCATAAGATCGTGGCGGCAAAAAGTTGGGATATATATGAAACCAACATCCCACAGACCGACGCCCCTATCTATTCCGCCACGCATGGGGGAATAGAGCATTTGATCATGATAGAAGGTGTTGCAGATGTCGGCCCCGTCGATGCACCAACCCGCCTTAACCCCGGCGAACGCGTCGCATTCCCCGGAGACAAACCCCACCTATATTTTGCAATCGGGGGGCCCTGCACGGCCCTGCTGATGATGGAGCACCCAGCCAAACGGGCATAAACACCCGTGTTTTCGTGTATCCAGACCTGATACAGCCAGCGTGACTATAATTCAAAAAATTACCTTATATCTTCTCGTAGTTTTCCATAAATCAAAGAATCTATTCTATTACCTTCGAACAATATCTGCTTGCGTCTTGTTCCCTCTATAGCAAATCCATTATTCTCCAATACTTTCGATGACGCCACATTATTACTGTAAGAACCGGCTGTAACCTTCATTAACCCCACTTCATTGAATGCTATCCCCACCACAGCATCGATAATCAGGGTTGCAATGCCTTTTCCCCAGTATTCCTTATCACCGATGAAATAACTGATATCGGAAACAAGGTGATGAAAATTAATCGGTCCCAGCTTGATGTTACCAATATGCTTGGAATTGTAAAAAATGCCAAAAAGCACATCCGTTTCAGAATTAAGCTTGCTCAGAACAAATCCTTTAACGTCATCCATCGTATGCGTTAGGAACTTTTGCTCGGTAAATCTGGTGATATCATAGTCGTTCATCCAGCTTACATAGTCATGCGTAACCTGCTGCGGCTCCAGCGCCTTTAATGAAACGTTTTCATCCGACAGAACATACACTTTGCGCTTAATCGCTGATAATTTGATTACTTCAGCCATCGCTGCAAACCCCAAACAGAATTAAACAGAACACTATCGCGCTACAGGGCACTAATCAGCACCGGACCTCGCCTGATCCAAATAGGTCTGTGATTCTGCCTCAGCCAGATTGTGATAGGTTCCCACAGAGGGGCCCTTCTGAATTACAAGAAAATACTCGTAGAATCTCTCAGGGGGTTCCTCAACATATGTGAAACTTGCGAAATCGCCCCGTCTTGGAAAATAATAACTGGCCAGAATCTCATGCCCATTATCCGCCAATTGCGCCCTTAGCTTCGACACATCTGTGAAATAGTTTGGATGCCCCTTCCGTCGGGCGCCAATTTCCGCATCCAGGGCTGGCTTATCATCCTTGTGATAAAAGTGCCCCTTACCTGTTAAGTATAGATGCCCTCCCGGCTTTAGAACCCGCAACAACTCCCCCAAAGCTTCATTCTGATAGGTCGCATCAAATACGGCCAGGATCGCGACATTATCGAAAAAAGCATCCTCAAACGGCAGAGATTCCGCCTCACTGACCTGTATACTTTTAACATCCGGGTCGTCGGACCAGGCACGCATCGCTTCTGCAATCATGCTTTCAGAGATATCAACGCCACACACATCGAGCCCCATTGCTTTATAGAGCGGGAACATACGCCCCCAGGCACAGCCCACATCCAGAAGGGAACCTGCTCTTGTTGGGGTCTTGGCGAACACGCGTTCATAGACGGAATCATCTTCCGTCTTAGGGTCGCCCTGGATCACACTGCTGGTGCCCCCCTCGCTTGCCTCTTCGACGCGCTTCTTCCAGTAAGCCGTATATTGGGCATCCCAATAGCGCTTCCTGCTGCTTCTATCTCCGGTCATGATGTCCTCTTTACCTATGCTGTAACATGCGTTCTGGAACTCTCTCTGGCATCACCAATCCCGCGGGTCCCGAAGATCTGCCGGAAAGGTGGTCATTGTTTCTCTTAGGGTTTCAATCGCGGTCTTGTCCATTTCATGTGCCGCGAGAAACGCCGTCTTAATTTCTTCCAACTGACTTGGGCGATTAACACCAATAACCATCGATGCAATACCCGGTACTGTATCCACAGCAAACAGTGCGGCAGACAATTTTGATATGCCCAGATCAGCACAACACTGACCAAATTTGCTCAAGCACGGCAAAGCAGGCTCAAACAATGCTGGCAAAGCTGCCGGTTCTCTGAGCAAGACGCCTTGCAGGAACACACTGCGTGCAAAAACCACGACGCCCTGAGCAGCCGCGGCGGCAATGATACCGGCGTCAACAAACCGTTGGTCTGCAAGGCTTATCGGTATTTGCAACGCCCCTAAATCTGGTACGGACAAAGCATCTTCTGCTTCTGATAGTGTATAGACAGATGCGCCGAAACAATCAATTTGTCCTGCAGATTGCAGGGCGCGCAGCGTATCTTGTATTTCCGGTCTCATAATATCGGGTGCATGATGGGCAAGGTAATATCGGAACGGGGCCCCGCCCAATGCAGCCTGACTCTCAGCATAGTATTGCCGCAGCGCCTGTGCCCCGGAAACCGCATCCGCAGGAAGCTCTGGAAACTTGGTCGCGATGGCCAGCGGAAGAGTCGTTTTGCCCAGCCAACGGCCGATACGCTCTTCTGAAAGTCCGTAAGTACGGGCCGTATCCACCGCGTTGATGCCCGCTTCCCATGCAGCCGAAAGCAGGTCTTGGGTTTCCACCTCATTGGGCATTGGTGACGTTGGAACCGCACCATAGGGCAACCCCAATTGAACAGCCCCAAGGGTGATCCGGGATACGTCAAATGTGTCGGTCATTGGGCATAACCCTGTGACAGGTCGGACAGTATCGTTTCCACGACAACACTGGACGGATCGCGATCAGGAACCGTCAAAGCACGCGCCCTTTCCCAGCACATCCGGCGTTCCGTTAAGGATGCCGCTGTCTGCAAAGCGACAGATAATTGAGAGACCTCATACACCCCTTGCCCAAAGCCATGTTGTACGCTCCAGGGCCCTTTTGTTAAACCGCCAACAGCACAGAGGCGCACCATATCAGCCTCAAACAACAGATGCACCGCTCCGCCCAGCGGATCCTTTGCGACACGATTTAGATAAATCAAATCCGTGCTGATGGTGGAATAGCAACTGATTACCAAATCACATCCACATAATGGGCCTTCAACCGCCAGCGCCAACGGATCTTCGTGCACGATGGTCCCTGCAGCGTCATTCAGGGCCGCAAGGGTGTTTGCCCGGTCCACCTTGTTCTCTTTCGGGTGCGCACGATAGACAACATGATCGATTACAGGGTCCGCAAGATCGCGAAGCGCAGATACTGCAGCACACAAACTGTTGCGATACCCCGGTTCCTGATTAAGGGGTTGACCAAACAGCACTGCGGTCGTGCCGTGACAGCCCATGGCCTGACGCCATTGTTGCGCCAGCTGTTCAGGGTGAAGGGCGCGATACCGCTCAACCTGGGGCGGCCCAATATCTATGCAGCGTGCCGTCTCTTCACTTTCCAGGAAATCAATGCCGGCGACGAATTGCGTGCGCGCGCGACTATCGAATCCGGGAACAATATAGCCTGGCGGATCCTGAATGCTGTAGCTTGGAATATCACCGGCATGCGCCAACAGCGCCTCGTCTATTCCAATACCTGGCGAGGATAGGCCTGCCAGCAACACATCCGGCTGCACCTTATCCAGAATCTCTCGCGCCTCTGCCAGCAATTCGGCAGCCCCCCCATCATCCCTGTGATTGAGGGGAGCAGATTGTACCTGCACGACATTCAACGACTCTTTTTGAAAAATCTCATAGGCCGGGTTTTGCGCAACAACATGTACGGTAACAGTCGACAATCCAGCCAAGTGCCTGACGACGGGCACCAGGGCGAGAGCAGCACTTGGATCACGGGCAGAAACCAGAATTACCCCTGACTTGGCCAAGCCAGCTACCACGCGCTTAATCCCCCGTCGATGGCAAGACATTGGCCCGTGACATAACTGGCCGCATCAGAGGCGAGATAGAGCACGCCGCCCACGATTTCATGACGATTCGCCATTCGACCCATAGGCACACGAGCGCCATAGCGTTGGGCAAAAATGTCATTCTCGCCGGTGAACACGCCGCCGGGGGCAATGCTGTTTACCCGGATATTGTGCTTACTAAGATTGGCGGCCATCCAGCGTGTCATACCAATCACCCCAGCCTTTGCAGCCGAGTAACTAACGGGATTATTGATATTATTGCCGCGATACATAGCGCCTTCATAAATACGTTCATCCGAAGAAAGCAGGCCATAAATCGACGAAATCTGTATGATGGAACCGCCGCTTCCTTGTGCAATCATCTGGCGCACAGTCTCTCGCGCCATCAGGAACATGCCATCCAGGGTTACGCCCATTTGCCGCCGCCATTCCTCAAGACTGAATGACTCAAAAGGCGCAAAGAACTCTGCCGGATCGGCGACGGGAGCTGCCGCATTATTAATCAGAATATCCACCTTGCCAAAGTGAGAAACAGCCTTCTCCACCACAGCCCGTGCATCCTTCTCAACAGCTACATCAGCACGCTGGAACACAGCCTGGCCTTTGCGGCGCTGGTCAAGGGCCGCAATCAGCTCCTCGCCCCGTGCAACGTCGATATCCGCGATTACAACACGCGCGCCATTCGAAACAAGACCATGCGCGAAACCTTCCCCAAGCGCACCAGCGCCGCCTGTAATGATCGCGACGCGGTCGGTAAGATCAAACAGACGTGCGCTCTCAAATTCTGACCAGCTTGGCTCATTACTCATTTGTCCGTCTCCAATCGCGTCGCCAGAAAAGTTGCAATCATCCAATCCAGCTCTGAATCAATATCCAGAGAACGCTCCTCAGGCATCACAAACACCCGGGTATCGTCTGTGAAAACCGGTGCATCTGGAAAAAATACATCCCGCCTCCATACATAGATAGACGCGTTCATATCATATGTTTTCGGCGCATCCTGCCGCCTCAACACCGCCTCTTTCAAGGGCTTGATCAAGTGGGCTGGACCGTCACCGATCGTTTCAACCATATTGAAATAAGGCGACCGGCGAGACGGGGTGACAGAGAATACATTTTTTGCACCGGTCCTGTTCAAAAGCGCGATGGCCCCCGCGATATCGTCGCTGGTCCTGAACGGAGCCGTGACATCCAGGTCCGTGAAGGTGTCAAAGCGTATGCCCATCTGTTCCTCTGCCTGACGCGCGCAATGGACGATCGCCGGGCTCTTATCAGCCTGATCCGTGGCCAGCTCTGCTGGACGGTCAACCGCCAAATCCGCCCCGGCATCCATCGCCGCCTGCAATATCCCTTGGGAGTCACTGCTGACGGCAATGCCGGTGAACAAGCCGCTGGCACGCGCTTGCCGGACAGTGCGCTCAATCAAGGATATGCCATTCAGGGGCCGAAGGTTTTTGTTGGGCACTCCTTTAGAGCCGCCCCGGGCACATATCGTACAAAGATGTTTGGTCAAACTGTTATCCACTTTTCATGACACCGGTTTTCGGGCAACCCAACCCCAAAAAATCCACTTCCCGCTCTGTCGGGCGGCGATAGATATCCAAAGCCATAGCCCGCCCCGAACAGCAATCAATCATTGCGTGGAGCAGATCAAGATCCAAGGCGCTGGACATTGAAGACTCTGCCCGTGCAATTGCCAGCAGCATCCGCGCGAAGACTAGCTGACCGCCGTGATATCCATCCAGAAATTCACAATCTTCTGCATCAAGCAGCGCAGGGTTCAGAAAATCAAAGTGATGCTGGTTGAGCTTTGTCATAAACTCCTGGAAGGCCCACACAGTAGCAAACCGTTCAGGCGCGTCGCGCATCGCCTTATAGACTGTTGGCGCGACAGGCGGCATCACGGTTATGACGGTGGTCCCGGCCTCCTCTAACCGCCGGATGGACTCGTATATGCGCTTAAGGCGCTCCAGATCAACCTGCTCTCCATCCCAATCCTCAAATGCTTCTGAAAGACTGATGGCGAAACCCACATCCCGGGCGGGAGACCTGCCATAGACCGTTTCTTGATCACTGCGAGAGCCGTCTGGCGCAAATCCGGTCCCTCGGGTGAGGCCGCGGATCCCAAGCACAGGAACATTTCCGTAAAGGGGAGGATCATCGGCCACCAATGTCCTCACGACCTCAGTCAGGGTTAACTTGCCTTCTACCAACCATTTCAATGGTGCCAGTAACGCTTCTGGACTTAAGCGTTGCGGCGGGGCGATATCGGTCGGAGAGACAGCTTCGTATGTCTCTGCATTGAGCCACCAGAAATCCAACATCATGACGACAATTTTCGGCGCGCCTGAAGCCAGAATGTCGTCAACGGCAATCTCTAAATGACGGGTCGAATTGGCCATGCGTCCCAAATTGGTGAAGGGGACACGAAACATTTGCTGCACGGCAGGCAGTGCACGCGACGAGCCAAGCATGACTAATTCAGCAGGACGGTTCAACAAAAGCACCTGCTTATAGGGGTGATCATCACTGTAAATGGCGGTGCCATACAGGGCATTTTGTTCTTCCTGTATCCCGACAATACTTTCAAGGGACCGCAACTCTCCCGAGCGCCACAGAAACAGGGCACTGACCAGTACCGCGAAGAAAAGCAGGACCAAAGGCAGAGCCCAGAACATCAAATAGCGCTTTGCAGCACTGTTTGGCAAAAGGTCAGAATGCATAATACAAAAACTCTCCTGCACTGTTCATATAGTAAAGTGCCAGGATAAAGGTGGCACTGATTCCCAATGCCCAGAGCGGCAAAGGACGCCACCCCGGCAGTGTCGGCCTGTCAGTGCACGGTCCGCCTTCGAACGTGTATCCGATGAATTTTACGCTGTTGGGCAACAACCATACAACAGCCAGTAAACCAGCGAAAACCATGAGCTGGTTTACGCCATGGAACAGGTGCGTATCGACAAATTGTATGTCCAGCCCCGCGACAAGAGGCAACAATGCCCCGAACCTGTCGGCGTAATTCTCTGGTAAGGCGATGCCGTTCAGACCAACCATGCCACGCCAAATCTCCACTGCAGATTCCATGTTTCCGGCGCGGAATGGCACCCAGGCAAAGATCACGAACACAAAAGTCAATAAAATGCTAAATTGGGCGGGAAGCCTGAACCGCGTCAAGCGAGTCCAGGCGCGATTGAGCATAAGTGCGACACCATGAAGTCCCCCCCAAACAACGAAGCTCCACCCAGCCCCGTGCCATAGGCCGCCCAGGAGCATCACAATCATTAGATTCACATATTGTCTTGGCCGACCCTTCTTATTGCCACCAAGGGGGATGTACAGATAGTCCCGAAGAAAAGAAGAAAGCGTGATATGCCAGCGACGCCAAAAATCAGTGATGCTGACAGCTTTATAGGGTGACAAAAAATTGATCGGCAATCTTAAACCAAAAATCAGTCCCAAGCCGATGGCCATGTCAGAATATCCCGAAAAATCGAAATAGATCTGGAACGTGTAAGAGATTGCCCCCGTCCAACTCTCAAGCAAAGGCAGATCAATCCCCTGTGATGCGGCATCAAAGACTGGCGTAGACCACTTGGCGATCTGGTCTGCAAACAAAACTTTCTTCGCAAGACCTAAGGTGAAGATCGTAACGCCCGCCGCAACCAAGGGCGCCTTGTATAAACCTGCAAGGCCGTGTCGCACCTGCTGCATGAAACCACGATGGTGGACGATGGGGCCCGCGATCAGCTGAGGAAAGAAGCTGATAAACAGCAAATACATGGGGAAGGATGACTCTGCCTCGGTCCCGTCATGCACATCAATCAAATATGCGATTTGCTGAAAAGTGAAAAAGGATATGCCGATAGGCAACAGCACATTAAGCAGCGGAAATTCCGTCGCCAGAAGGGAGTTCACACTGGCGAGCAAGAAATCCACATATTTAAAGTAACCAAGCAGACCTAAATTGAAAACAATGCCACCAACCAATAATGACTTCTGACCTGGATCTTTTCGGATGGCGCGATGTTCAAGGGCTCTGGCAATATGGAAGTTAACAATCGCCGAGATCAGGATCAGCGCCAGATATCGCCAATCGTACCAGGCGTAGAATCCAAGAGATGCGATCACGAGAACATAGCATCTGGAAAGTGAACCTGCCCTTTGAAGGGCAGCCAAAACCACCAATAAAACCGGCAAAAAAATCAGAAGAAAGGGATAGCTGGAGAAAATCATGTGTTAAAACATTGCGCGTACATTCTGCCCCACAATCCAATAACTCAATCGCAGCAAATCCTGGAATTTTGTCAGGATACTCCCCGCTTATTCTGGCGTGTATACATAAATGGTGTGGCCTTCGCAAGGCGCTTCAATTAAGGCGCTTCAATTGATGTTGTGACCTGATACGCAGGGGCACTCACGTCCTTCAGGCCACTCGCCTTATGGAGAAACCAGTCGATGGCATAGGTGAAAAACCTTATAAGCAACGCGATGGCGAAAGCTGGGAAGATTGAAATTTCTTAGTCATCATGGCGGATAAACTGACGGTGGAAAGGACCGGCACCTATGGCGAGCCTGGCAATCTTCGAAGGGCGGCAGCCGGAAGACCTATCGACGAGCAGGCTAATCGCCATGACCGACCTGCCGCTCGACTGGGTCGAGCAGCGCCAAGTTCTCGGCTTTGCTTGAGCCAGCAACTTCCCTGCATCATCTCTGCATCACAAAACCGTAAAGACGCACTGACCCTTAGGGCCGCAGAGACGGTTTCAGTAATTCATGTCAAATCTAGCGAGCAAAACGTCTCTTGAGACTCGTGTCGACACGCTCCACTGACACAAGGGTTTGAAAAGACGCTGAAATTCGGCCACCGTCTCCATGATACTCGTACTGCATTGAAATAAAATGGGAAGCTGGCGGAGGGAGGGTCCGCATTGTATCATTGAAAAATATAGATAATTTATAAAAAATAGAATTTACCCATATTCTTACCCATCTTGTTGCCCTTGTATGAAAATTTGTAAATTTCCTCAGAATACGTTTTTACCTTTCAATCCCTGTTCCTTCAAACTGATAACAATCATGGGAGCCTGATCAGAAGGGAAAGGCCATTTATTGAGGGCTTTTGTTTTGTAGAGTTGGGTAGAAGGTAGAAACCCAGTCACGTTTCAGTTGGGCAAACGCAAGGCGGCAAGACAATCCAGCATTCCAATCAGTAGGAACGAAGAGGACTAAAACCTCACCAAATTGGACAGCGAGGCGACCCATTTCAGAGATTCCAGCAAAGAGAGTTGTCGACTCCATAAATGGGCCAATAACCGCATCACCATCCTTTTGCGGCCGCATCATCAAAGTCGAGTTCATGTTAGGATGGCCAGCAAGTTCGGAGAATAACTCGTATAAACTGGCTCGCTTCTTAGAGGTAAAGCCGTCACGGGTATCTAGCTGCTGGCGGACCTTTACTGGCGAGAAATATTTCATCCGAGCCTTCCTATCGGCGAAACGCCAACGCTCAATTTGAGACCGGTCGCCAGCAAACATGTCTAGCAAGAAGATGGTTTCCAGCACATCTCGGAGGATCAAAGCACTATTTTGGTGATATCCAGAAAGCGCCAACTTAAGACTCGCACCGAATGCATTAAACGTCCGCATACCAAGAAATTGGGCCACTTTAAGATCTTCGTCGGCAGTTTCAAACTGTCGAAACAAATCTGCAAGATTCATTACTGCTTCTATAAGGGCGAGGTGAAGCCGTAGCCGCTCATCACCTGAAATGATGCCAAGCGCTTTGGTGCGTAATTGTTGCTCGCCATTGTGCAACAGTTCTAGGTTCGCTGGGATGATATCTCGGCGTTTGACCATCGACGGAAACAGCCTTATTTCCAATGGGCTTTGTTTCGGTTCTCTATAACCATAAACGCGCCGAACGCTGGCCGTGCCTTGAAGCTGCTAACGTTCGGGTGCTGACCACAAAGAGCCTCCGAAAGCTCGTTCCGGGTTATTCTCGACTCGCTACCGACAATCACCTCCACAAGTTTGAGGGTCACCGAAAACGGCTCAAAGTAAAGGCCATTCCGTTGGTTTCCCTCATCAAGGTGACAAAAGTATCGAAATTCAGATTCGTATTGCCAGGCATCAAACTTCGTTAACAAAAGGCTTTTCGTGTCCGCGCAATCTAGTTCACTGCCTGTTAGGAAGGGCCGTCGGTTTGGCACGTATATTACTTGTTTCCAACTACCATCATCAGGGACGTCAAAGCCAAGCGCCATTCCTCGATGCTTGTCAGCGTAGTGACCCCAAAGAAGCGGACTGGACCACTTGTTGCTGAAGCACAGAATACCGATCTCAGAATGCCGATTCTTTTTCCATAGGCGCAACTTGGCACGCAACTTGGGATCCTGGACATTACATCCAATAAATTCAAAGGGATCATTCAATTCATTGATTCGTGCAATTTTGAGTCGACAATTCTTGATTGCGAGCAGTCCATACTCTTTAGATGTAAAATAATAGAGACGCATAGCCGAAAGATGTAAACTCGTTAGAGGATAAATTTTAAGCCTAAAGACCTGCCTTTTCATGTCAATATAGTTCATGCTGCAATGGGAAAAGAATAACTCGATCGGAAATTCCCATAATCGACTGACTGCTTTCCGGCCATTTGGTGATGTTTCAAATATCATTTCGTCAAAAGTGGTTCTTTGGGTATTGGCTCGTTTATCTGTCCTGGACCCGGCGATCGCCTAGCGTATTGCTGTCATGTTAGGCCAATAAAAAAAACTTTGTTAGTAATGAGGGCAAGCCCGACCAATTCCGTTTGCCTTCGTTACCCGAAACCATAACGTTTAAGACGACTTAAGATGACGCCTCTGCCGCAATTCTTTATCCGAAAGGCACCGCGTTTCCGTATGAGAGTCTATCTAATTCCAGAACAAAAATCTGAACCACCTTTTTTATTTTACAACCCTTGGCTTCCCCCTATTTCTGCCGCATTGTAGCTACAGTTAAGCCGTGCGGCTTCATGATAATTGGACATTGTCGCTTCAAAAAGGCAGCCGTTGACAGCTACAATGATGATCAAACAAAAAGTATTGGGAGTGATCAAGTGGCGTTAGGGGATGGTTTAGAAATGGGCACTAAGGAAATAATTGATCATATCTTCAAGGATCCCAGCACCACCTACGAACTCACAGAGTTTGAAGGTTTAGGGAAACCAATTCACGAAATCATCTCCATTTATCCCAAAACCAGTTCCACAGGCCGTGATGCTGGCAAGGTGAAGTATTTTTTAAAAAGCTTCATCCCTTTTTCATCTGGTAATCAAGAAGTTCAGGTCTTCGTTGAGGGTGGAAAATCAGCTCCTGAAGAAATAGTCCGTCAATTGTGGGTTTATAAACTTATAAATCAGTACGGATACAAAGAGGATGAAATCGACCTAGAGGCCAGTGTCCAGTTTGGCGTGGAGGTCGGGACAAAAGCGGCAGACATTATCGTCTACACCGATAACGCCAAGGAAACGCCAAAGATTATCGTCGAGTGCAAGAAGCCAAAGCGCAAGGACGGTATCGAGCAGCTCAAGAGCTATATGAATGCCAAGGGGGCTCCGGTCGCCGTGTGGTCTAACGGCAGCGATAGCATCATCCTCTAAAGTCTGTGCCCGCCGGATGAATAAACCCAAATCCATTGATCCGCAGCTCCAGCGGCGTCGGCGGCGCGATCAGGACCGCGAACATTGAGGCGAAAACTATCAGAGGGCCACAACTTAGAGCTTAACAAATGTGTATCCATTGGTTACACTGTGCGACCATGAAAGACGTTGGTCTGAGAATCCGCGTTCAACGCGAATTGCGCGAGCAATTTCTGGATGCCTGTAAGGCGCAGGATAAGCCCGCCGCGCAGGTGTTGCGGGAGTTTATGTGGGAGTACGTGGCAAGCAACCCTGTTGCCGACGTGGATTTGGAAGCACCGATAAGGAAGAACGATTAAGTGAACGCTGTTGAGATCGAAGAAGCTATTTCCCAGTTGGCGGGTCAGCCGTTTGATCCGGAGGGCTTCCCTTATGCTTTTTTGGAGGCGTTCGGCAACAAGGAAACGACGATCAAACGGCTACGTTCCGGCACGTCCAATAAGTCGGACGTTGGCGGCGTGCTCCAGACCAGCAACATCCACATCAAGGTGGCTGCGGAGGGCGGGGTTTCTGCCGCCCTCGCGTCCCTGAAAGCCAGCCCGGCGACATCCAAGGCCCGCGCGAAATTCATCCTTGCGACTGATGGAAAAGACTTTCAGGCCGAAGACCTTAATACCGGCGAAGTTGTCGTTTGCGACTACCCGGACTTCCCTGACCATTTCGGCTTCTTCCTGCCACTTGCGGGCATCAGCACGGTTCAGCAAATCCGTGAGAGCGCCTTTGACATCAAGGCGACCGGTCGCCTGAACCGCCTCTATGTAGAGCTCCTGAAAGACAATCCCGAATGGGGCACGGCAGAACGTCGCCACGACATGAACCACTTTATGGCGCGGCTGATCTTCTGTTTCTTTGCGGAAGACACGGATATTTTCAGGGAGGCGGACCAATTTACGGCGACGATTGATCGTATGAGCGAAAAGGACAGCTCTAACACCCACGAGATTATCAGCGAGCTCTTCCGGTCGATGAACACGAAAATCGAAGATCGTGAAAAGGCCGGAATTGCCCGTTGGGCCAACAACTTCCCTTACGTGAACGGCGGTCTGTTTTCGGAGAGCGTGGATGTCCCTCGCTTCAGCCGGATCGCACGTTCATACCTGCTTCACATCGGCAATCTGGATTGGACAAAGATCAATCCCGATATCTTCGGGTCGATGATTCAGGCTGTTGCCGACGATGAAGAGCGCGGCGCACTCGGAATGCACTACACCAGTGTTCCGAACATTTTGAAGGTGCTGAACCCTTTGTTTCTTGATGACTTGCGCGAGAAGCTTGAAGAAGCGGGAGACAATGCTCGTAAGCTGCTTAATCTCCGCAATCGCATGGCCAAGATCAGGGTTTTTGATCCTGCCTGTGGTTCGGGAAATTTCCTTGTTATCGCCTACAAAGAGATGCGCGCGATTGAGGCAGAGATCAACAAGCGACGAGATGAAATGGATTGGCGGACGGAAATTCCGCTAACAAACTTCCGAGGAATCGAACTTCGAGACTTTCCTGCTGAAATTGCAAGGCTTGCTCTCATCATTGCTGAGTATCAGTGCGACGTTTTATATCGCGGACAACGTGAGGCGTTGCGTGACTTTCTGCCACTTGATGCGATGAACTGGATTACCTGTGGCAATGCGCTTCAAATGGACTGGTTGAGTATCTGTCCGCCAACAGGTGCGGGCGTAAAGGTGCGGGGTGACGACTTATTTAATACGCCTCTGGACCAGGCAGAGATCGATTTTGAGAACGATGGCGGCGAGACCTACATTTGCGGGAACCCACCATACATATGGGCGAATAATCAGACTCCAGAACAAAAAATGGAAGTTTTGTCTCTTCAAGAAAGATTCGGAACAAATTTTCGTGGGTTAGATTATGTATCCGGCTGGTTCTATAAATATGCTTTGCTTTCGAGAAGCACAGAAAGCGACTCAGCTTTTGTTGCAACCAATTCCATTACTCAGGGAGAGCAGGTTGACCCTTTATGGGGCGCGCTGAGGCGCGAAGGCTGCGTGATCTCTTTCGCCCATCGATCATTCAAGTGGCAAAACCTTGCAAAGAGCAACGCAGGAGTTTCGGTAGTCGTAATTGGTCTTACACGTGCGCCCCATCGGAAGCGGCAAATCTTTCAGAATGATGAGCGAATCGACACAGATAATATCTCGCCATATTTGCTTCCGATGGACGACGTATGGGTCCGCCCAGCTTCTCGGCCTGTAAACGGCCTTCTTCCTATGATGAAAGGAAGCCAACCGACTTGTGGCGGAGGACTAATATTATCGAGTGCCGAGGCCGAAAAAATTAAACATCTTGATCGACGGTCAGAAAAATTTGTTCGATTCTTTGTCGGCTCAGATGAAATTTCTACTGGCAAAATTCGTTATTGTATTTGGATTGACGACGCAGACATTGAAGAAGCGACGAGCATTGAAGCTATTGCAGATCGCCTTCAAATCGTGAGGGAAAGCCGTCAGAAAAGCAAAAAGAAACAGACAAGAGAATTCGCTGAATATCCGCACCGTTTTACAGAACGGCGGCGCACTGATGATCGATATATTGGGTTGCCGTGTGTTTCTTCTGAGGCGCGAGAGTATCTTACACCAATGTTTCTATCGAAGGAGTATGTTGTCTCGAATAGGTGCTTCGGAGCATATGGTGTGCCCGTTTGGTATCTATCTCTCGTTTCTTCTCGACTACATTATTTGTGGTGTGAGACGACGAGTGGCAAACTTGAAACACGGCTTAATTATTCTAATACTTTGACTTGGAATACGTTTGCGATTCCCAAACTCACAGAAAAAAATAAAAGCGATCTTACTCGCTGTGCTGAGGAAATCCTCCTGGCACGAGAAGCACATTTCCCAGCAACCATTGCGGAACTATACGATCCGGAGAACATGCCGGATGATCTACGAGCAGCGCATGATCGCAATGATGAGGTGCTTGAGCGCATCTATATCGGGCGGCGTTTCAAGAATGATACCGAGCGGCTGGAGAAGTTATTCGAGCTTTATACCAAAATGACGACGAAAGTCGGGGCTGCGTAACATGTTTGAAAAAGTCCCATATTCCGAACTGAATTCACGGCAAAAGGAAAATTACAACTTCCATCAGGTTGCCGCCCGGCTCGCTGATTACGGCTTTAACTGCTTGCGTCTAACAGATGACTGGCAGGGCGCTGACTTCATTGCCTGCCATATCAATGGTGACACGTTTTTGAAGGTGCAGCTCAAAGGGCGTCTCGTTATCGAGCGCAAGTATCAGGGCAAGGATATCCATATCGCCTTCATTCATGGCGACACGATGTATCTTTATGACCATGACCGGCTTGTTAGTCATCTGGAGGCGAACGGGCTCATCGGTGACGACAGTGTCACCTGGCACGAGCAGGGATTCCGGAGTTGGCCGAGCCCTCCCGTATGGGCAATCAATTTTCTAGAAGAGTTCAGGATATAACCATGACAAAGAATGTTCCCTCCGTTTCCGTAACCTACGCCCAGAACGGCAATTCGACGAAGTCGAATGAGCTGGGTATGCGCCCGATGCAGGAGCGCGCTTACGAGAAACGGGGCGAGCAATTTCTCCTGATCAAATCTCCCCCGGCATCAGGTAAGAGCCGCGCGCTAATGTTTGTAGCCCTCGACAAGCTTCACAACCAAGGCCTTCGCAAAGCGATCATCACGGTTCCCGAGAAATCCATCGGTTCTAGCTTTGCGGATGAGCCGCTTTCCAAGTTCGGTTTCTGGACCGATTGGCATGTCGAGCCGAAATGGAATCTGTGTAACGCGCCGGGTGCGGATGGAGGAAAAGCCGATTCCGTTGGCGTGTTCCTCAAGGGTGAGAACCAAGTGCTTGTTTGTCCCCACGCCACATTCCGAAATGCGGTTGTGAAATTCGGTGTAGAGGCTTTCGACGATTGCCTGATCGCGGTGGACGAATTCCACCACGTTTCCGCCAATCCGGAGAACAAGCTTGGAGCGCAGCTCGCCGAATTGATTGCGCGCGACAAGGTCCATGTTGTGGCGATGACCGGGTCGTATTTCCGGGGTGATGCCGAGCCCGTTCTGCTACCGCATGACGAGGCGAAATTCGATACCGTTACCTACACCTACTATGAACAGCTTAACGGATATAAGCATCTCAAGAAGCTCGACATTGGCTACTTCTTCTACTCCGGAGCCTATGCGGACGACATCTTGGAAGTTCTCGATCCGAACGAGAAAACGATCATCCATATCCCGAGTGTCAATTCGCGGGAGAGTACCAAGGACAAGCACCGCGAAGTCGAGCATATCATTGATGAGCTTGGCGATTGGCAGGGAACCGATCCAAAGACCGGCTTCCAGCTCGTGAAAACTTCCGATGGTCGCGTTCTGCGAATTGCCGATCTGGTCGATGATGAAGCCGCCAAGCGGGACAAGGTCTCGGCAGCGCTAAAAAACCCGGCAGAGAAGAACAACCGGGATCACGTCGATATCATCATTGCCCTTGGCATGGCCAAGGAGGGCTTCGATTGGGTTTGGTGCGAGCACGCGCTGACCGTTGGCTACCGCGCCAGTTTGACCGAGATTGTCCAGATCATTGGTCGGGCAACACGCGATGCGCCAGGAAAGACCCGTGCCCGTTTCACAAACCTCATTGCGGAGCCGGATGCCTCTGAGGAATTAGTCACCGAAGCCGTCAATGATACGCTGAAGGCGATCGCGGCTAGCTTGCTAATGGAGCAGGTGCTCGCACCGCGTTTCAACTTTACGCCGAAGAGGCCTGATAGTGGACCCGTTGAGGGTTTTGACTATGGCGAAGGTGGCTACGATCCCGACAAGTGCAACATCGGCTTTAGCGATGTTAGCGGCCAGTTCCAGATCGAGATCAAGGGGCTGACCGAACCGAAGAGTAAGGAAGCAGAGCGTATCTGTCAGGAAGATTTGAATGAAGTCATTGCGGCCTTCGTGCAGGACAAGCCGACCGTCGAACGGGGCATGTTTGATGAAGAGCTTGTGCCCGAAGAACTGACTCAGGTTCGCATGGGCAAGATCATCAAGGACAAGTATCCCGAACTTGATGACGAAGATCAGAAAGCCGTGCGCCAGCACGCCATTGCAGCCCTCAACCTGACGCAGAAGGCGAAAGAGGCGGCGCTTCAGATCGACGAGGAAGAGAAGACCGCCAACACCGCGCTGATCGATGGCGTGCGGAAATTCGCGATGGATGTTCGCGACCTCGATATCGATCTGATTGACCGGATCAATCCGTTCAGTGAAGCCTATGCGATCCTTGCGAAGACGATGAGTGAAGAGAGCCTGAAGCAGGTCGCGGCGATCATTTCGGCCAAGAAGGTCCAGCTTACGCCCGAAGAGGCTCGTGATCTCGCCAAGCGCGCACTGAAGTTCAAGCAGGAGCGAGGCAGGTTACCGGACATTACGTCAGCAGACGCCTGGGAGAGGCGTATGGCCGAGGGCGTTGCCTATCTCGCCCGAATGAAGGCGGAGGCTGCCGATGGCTAAACAGTTTACAGAGGATGATGACGCCCTTCTTGCCGAGCTCGGAGTCGAAGTCGAGGCTAATAAGGTTGCCGCGAGGACGCCACAGGAAGAGCGGGTTATAGCAGGCTTCGAGGAAATCCAGCGCTTCGTTGAGGAACATGGCCATCTGCCGCAGCACGGCGAAGACAAAGACATCTTTGAGCGGCTTTACGCGGTTCGTCTTGATCGCCTGAGAGAGCTTGCTGAGTTTAAGCCGCTACTGGAACCGATTGATCAGGACGGGCTACTTGAAGGGGGTGTCGCTGTCGCAGCAGCAGTCGATGATGATATTGACGATGATGCTCTTCTTGCCGAGCTCGGTGTCGAAGCCCAGTCATCAGAGATCGCCGAACTCCGCCATGTCCGGTCTAGCGCGGAAAAGAAAGCTGCCGAAGAAATCGCCAATCGGCAGAAGTGTGAGGACTTTGATAAGTTTAAGCCACTTTTCGATACCGTGCAAAAGCAGCTCGATTCCGGTTCGCGAGAAACCAAAAAATTTCGCAAAGACGCTGGCTTTGTGAAAACCGATATTAAGAAAGGGCAATTCTTCATACTTGGCGGGCAGACGGCTTATGTGGCGGAGGTCGGCGAATTTTTCCCCGCCCCGAACGGATCAACGGATGCTCGACTACGCGTCATCTATGCCAATGGCACGGAGAGCGATCTGCTTTTGCGTTCAATGCAACGCGCTCTCTACAAGGACGAAACAAGCAGGATCATTTCCAATCCGGGGGCTGGCCCATTATTCTCTGGAACCGTCGAAGACGAAGATGCGTCTAGCGGAACGATCTACGTTCTCCGTAGCAAGTCGGACCTTCCGGTTGTGAAAGATAATCGTGACGTGCTTCACAAGATCGGAGTCACCAGCGGCAAGGTCGAGCGGCGGATCGCCAACGCCAAAATCGATGCTACTTTTTTGCTTGCGGATGTCGATGTAGTCGCGACCTACGAACTCTTCAACATCAATCGCACCAAGCTTGAGAACCTAATCCATCGCATTTTCGATTCTGCCCGTCTGGACATTGAGATCAAGGATCGGTTCGGGAATCCCGTTGTCCCGCGCGAGTGGTTTCTTGTCCCGTTTGCGGCGATAGACGAAGCGGTCGAACGCATCAAGGACGGGACCATAAAGACTTATACCTATGACCCGCAGCAAGCCCAACTCGTAGAAAGGAAGGCGGGATGAGCAGGTTTCTAACGAATAATGCCGGATTTGCCGCGCACGTAATTTCCATACTGTTACCGCAATACGGCAGTGCCAATAGGGTGGGGAGTTTCGATTGAAGCATATCGAGTTAATCAATCAATTCCGTGAGGAGATAGCCAAGCTAGCGCACGAGGTCCAGTCCTCGGTTGCGATGGGACATTTCGACATCAATAAAATTTGTGAGGATGTCGTATGTGGATTGTTTAAGGAACTTTATGGATATGAACAGCTTCGTAATCTGAATGAAGACGAGAAGAAAAATTTTCCTGGCATCGACCTTGCCGACGACGATGCGCGTGTTGCGATACAAGTTACGTCCGATAAGTCTCTGGATAAAGTTAAGGACACTCTGCAAAAGGTTATTGATCACGGTCTTTACGAAAAATATGACCGCATCATCATCTACAATCTTTTAACGAAACAAGGTACATACTCAAAAAGTGCTGTTGCAAGAATTTGTGGGGATCATCTAAGCTTTGATGTCCGGTCGGACATTCTTGATTCAAGTGACTTGTCTGCCAAGGCCGCTAACGCCCAGCCCCAGAAGCTAAAGGCGGCCCTCGACGTAATGCTCGCCTATATGCGGGGCGTTCATGCCGGTCTGCCTGATGATCTTGCATCTAGTCAATCCGACGTGTTCTCACACCGGTACTTTCCAATCGTCCTCGTCGATCAAAAAGTCAAAGAGGAAGTCGAGGTTCTTCGAAAGACACGCTTCTTCGGCGAAGTCGACACAGCCAATAATGCCCTGGTACTTGGTCGGCGAATTACAGAGGGTGAACTGAGTGGCGGTACAGATATCGAGCGTAGTCGTGCACTGGCATGGTGTGCAAGATTGTTGGCGCGTAGCGAAGCAGTAGCCACAGCCGAAGATTATCTTAAGCTTGCAAAGAAATTAGCGGTCTGCGCTGAAGTCGACATTGCGGAGGCCTTCATCGTTTCGCAGAAGGGCGACAAAGAAGCCGCACTCAAGGTTCTTGCCCCAATTAACTCACCCTCATCTCGGTCAGCGGCGTTCATGGTGGTAGCACATCATGAGGGCGTAGAAGACGCCATCGCCTGGCTTGGAAAAGCCGGATTCGATTCTGATGCGATCGACCCAGATGGAAAGTTTTTTCTTTTGAGCCAGCAGCTTGAAGCTGGCCTTTGGGAAACCGCTGAAGAGACCTTTAATGCTCTAACCGATCAGGATTTGGCTGAAGCGCCGGCACTTCATCACATCGCCGCGATTACATGTTTGCTCAAGGCGGTACCTACAGAATTTCGCTCTCTGGTCGTTAAGCAGTTGCCACTGGATGCAGAGAGCTTTCCCTTGGCCTCTGACGCCTCTGCAATGGATGCCCGTGGAACCGCCCAGCGCCGTTTCTCTGAATCCGCAGAGGCGGCACGTCAACTAAACTGTCCCCGTATCGCAACGCTTGATGATGAATACGCGCTTTGGCTTGAATTGCGGAACCCGGTGACTGCCGACTCAGGGCGTAAGCGGCTTCAGGACAGGCTTCGTGATCCGAAATCGGCGCTTCAATTAGTGCCACTCGGTCTCCACTTCGGAATCAATTTCGACCTTACGGCAGTTGAAAAAGCGATAGAGCAAAACATAGTTTTGCATGGAGGGATTACGCCCGAAGCTGCAATTGCTCGTTTTGCACTGGCATTCACGCAGAAGTCACCGAAGGATGTTGCGAGTTACATTGAGCGCCACTACGACGATCTGTCAAAAGTTCTCGAAGCTAGGTCGATAGGCGCATTACAGATTGAAGCGTATTCACGCGCAGGAATGCCAGATAAGGCCGAACAGCGTCTTTCGCTTCTTCTGGAAGGAGCACTTTCTGAAGAGGATGAAGCGCGTCTGAGAAGAATAATCGCAGAATCCTCTGGAGCAGACCCGGTTGAACTTCGAAAGGAACAGTTCAAACAGACTGACGCCTTAAATGATCTTGTAGCGTTGGTCGGTGAGTTGCAGGCTCAACAAAGTTGGCTTGAACTGTGCGAATTTGGCTATGAGTTATTCCAAAGGACAGGAGCCGTTTCGGATGCGGAGCGATTAGCTATCGCTTTGACAAACACACAGGCAAATCAAGCTCTTGTAGAATTTCTGAATGTTCGTTCCGATCTGCGCCAGCAATCCAAGAACCTTCAAATGTCCTACTGCTGGGCGCTCTATAGCGAGGGATCTCTCTTAGAAGCGCGATCAGAACTGACAAGCCTAAGCGACGAGCCCGATGACCGGAATTACCGCGCACTCGCTGTTAATCTTGGGATTGCTTTAGGCGATTGGCCTTCCCTGTCTGCGTATGTCGCGGCCGAATATCTGGCGCGGGATAATCGTAGCGCCTTGGAGTTAATACAAACCGCTCAGCTTGCACATCATCTTGGGTCTCCTCGCGCGAAAGACCTTACCTTTGCAGCGGCTGCTAAAGGCGACGATGATCCGGGTGTTCTCGCAGCTGCCTATAATTTAGCAGCGACGGCCGGGTGGGAGGATGATGCGACAGTTGCCCAATGGATTCAAAAAGCCGCTGAGCTTTCAGGAGAGCACGGCCCCATCCAAAGAATGACTTTGAAAGATTTGGTCGACCGGAAACCTGAATGGGATCGTCGTGAATCCGAAACGTGGCAGATGCTGGGTCGGGGAGACACCCCCATGTTCCTTGCAGGTGAGGCGCTAAACAGAACGCTTGTCAATTTCATGATGTTTCCGGCGCTCGCCAATATATCGGAGCACGATCCGAGGCGCAGAGGCGCTATCCCGGCTTATAGCGGTAAGCGCCGTCCGTTGGCGCTCGATACCGGGAGCACGACAGTAGGTATAGATGCAACCGCACTGCTTACCTTAAGTTTCCTAGATTTTTTGGATGAGGCACTCGACGCCTTCGAGACGGTTTATGTCCCGCATTCCACGTTGAATTGGTTATTCGAGGAGAAGCAAACGGCCGCTTTCCATCAGCCCAGTCGGATTAGAGACGCACATCAGGTGCGCCATTTGTTGGCAACAGGTGCATTGGAGAAGTTTGTTTCTTCTACTGTCCCGGACAGCGACTTATCTGCTGAGGTTGGCGATGATCTCGCGATGTTGATAGGCGAGGCTGGGAAAGTCAGCGGTGAAATTGAAAGCCAGCGTGTCGTGGTTCGTCCTTCTCCAGTCCATCGGCTCGGTTCCCTCATGGAAGAGGAAGCTGATCTGGCAGAGCACGCTGATGTGATATCTAGCTGTTTGGCCATCGTGGAGAAGCTGAGACAAAAGGGGCAGATCACCGCCGCTGAAGAACAGAACGCGCAAGCCTATTTGCAGCTTCATGAGAAGCCATGGCCGAACCAACCCGATATCGCCGATAGCGCGGTGTTGTACCTTGATGATCTAGCGATCAACCATTTTCTACATCTTGGCCTGATGGATAGGTTGCGAGCGGCTGGTTTTACACCGGTTGCCTCACTGAGTGAAGTTTCTGAAACCGACGCTCTAATTTCCTATGAAGCCAATGCGGACAAGGTGATTGAGTCAATAGAACGCATCCGAAGCGCCCTTAGCTCACGGATCGAGTCTGGAAAAATTAAGGTAGGCAGACAGCGCCAATTAGATCACTCGGATGATCACTCTATAGCCTATCACCTGACTGTTGGTGTGCTCGCACTCGCTAATGTTTGCGATGCCATCATTGTTGATGACAGGTTCATTAATCAGCACGCAAATATTGATGAAGCGGGCGGGGCGGCAACCGTATTTTCGACCTTGGACCTCCTCGATGGCCTTGTATCCGCCGGTAAAATTACTCTCGATCAGAGTCTGGAGTACCGAACGCTTCTTCGTCGTGCTGGGTACTTCTTCGTTCCTGTTCGGAATGATGAGCTTACTAAACACCTAAATGATTGCTCGGTTACGGGCGGAAAAGTTATCGAAACTGCCGAGCTAAAAGCCGTTCGTGAAAATCTCCTCCGTGTTCGCATGAGCGATTGGCTTCAACTGCCGAAAGAAGCGCCTTGGCTCGATTCGACCATCAAGGTCTTCATCGCTGTACTGAGGGGCCTCTGGAGGTCTGGTTCTGACCTTGCCAAGGTTCGAGCCATTTCAGATTGGCTTGTCGACCAAATAGACGTCCGGGGTTGGGCGCATCGCCTCAATGCTGATGTTGCAGACGATATAATTAAGACAGGTCGCGGGTTGCATATCCTATTGCTGCTTACTCCTCCTCTCGATGCTCCTGAGAATGTTAAAGAGGCCTACTGGGAATGGGTGGAGGGCCGCGTGCTTGTTCAGATTCAAGAGCAGTTCCCGGAATTGTATGATTGGATTGTTGAGCGTCAAAAACAACAAGTGTCTGAGTTGGCGGACATGGATTTGGGTCAGGAGGACACGACATGACAAATAGTCTCTATGTCCGTTCCTCAGTGGCGCAAGCAGCGCTAGAGCACATGCCACCGGTAATCAGACAAACTCTCATAGAGCAGCGTGACTTCTGCGAGGAGTATGGGTTAAAGGCTGACGCCGTTATCGCATTTGGTAATACCGGCATATCGGTTCAACGTTCTGAGCTTTTTGAAGCTATTCGTGCCGTATTGGCGGATCGGTCTGAGGTCGCCGTAACCGACACTGACGGCCGGGATTGGAAGGTCTTTTCGGAAGGGGGGGAGGGAGAGCAGCCGAGGCTTCTGATTTCAAGTAATGACCAGCGGCTTAATCTGCCCGATTTCACTGCGCTCTCACCGGACAGTGCTACGCGGTTGCGTTCACTTGAAGAAGCGGCGTCCGACGTGAATTTGCCAACGAACGCGACAGCAGCCTGGCGCGCTATCCTCTCGAAACGCAGCCTGGAAGATGATGAGGTCGATCAATTTCACAGTGAATTTCGCGATACGCCGGTCCATATAGCGCGATCAATACGCGCTGAAATTCAGAAAGGCGAGAGTAGCGCGTCGTCTCTGGTTCCTTCTTCTCGCCGTTATTTTACGCGGCTTGTTGGCGAATACGACGGGAGTTCGTCTATTCGGGACTACGCAGTCGGGGCCGGACAGAACTTCATGGAGGGGGTGGCGTCATGGCGGCCCTATGACGGTTTCCTGTCTAGCTTGTTCCTATCAACCCATTCTGCGCTGACTGCCGAGGTTGGCGTCGAGCGTTTGGATGACAAGGACATTGTTCGCGCTTTTGAATTTCTCGTAGAGCGCGGAGACAGGCTCTCGCAATTAGGAGCTGTTGAAGTTGGATTGCGAATCCTTCCAGAGAGGCCTGAAATAGAGGCCTCGCTTGTTCGTCTCGTTGAGCAGATTCGAGATGACGATGTTGATGGCTCCATGAGCGGGTTCAAGCTTTTCTCAGCTCTGTTCATTCTTGTGGATGGCGAGTTATCCAGGACCCGGCTTTTTGCTGATTGCCCACCGTTCTATAGGAGGTTGGCATCTTTAGCTCAGGCAGCTCTCATTCAACGTGAGACTGTGGCCGCTCCAATTGAGATCGATTCATTCTGTGAGTGGGCCTTGAACGTTCGTGGCGAGCAGTTCTACTTACAATCGCTCGCCGATATGCGTCTAGAACCGCGCTGGAAGCCGGATTTCTCGGAAGCCTCCCAGATGAAAGCTGACTTTCTTGGTCGCTTGATGATCGCGGGCAAGAATTACGAGAAAAATATTGGCAGTAGTGAGCTACAGGCGCTTCTGGTTGGTTCTGAAATTGGAAGCCTTCATTCCCAAATTGAGTTCCCTCGACCATACTTTCCTGGACCTTTGGAAGGTCAAGAAACTAGCCCGAATCCGCTGCCCGATGAATTAATGGAGGCAGTTGAGGCTCAACTCAAAGCTAATGAGGTTGGCCCCTCATCGTTTATTGCCTTGGTAAATTCCGCGCTGATTTTTCGCGTGGATCAAAGTCAGGTGGAAATGGCTGCGGAGGCATTGAAGATAGGGAGGCACCGGCTCGCAAACATAGAAGATCGGTCTCAACTGTTAGCTATTCTGAACGGGCTGGCAACTGTTTCAGCCGTGTCGAGAGGAAAGGCCCTTGCTGATGAACTTCGGTTACTTGTGCGCCGGTACAGGCGAGATACACAATATGCTTTGTCTCTCGACGAAGCTTTCAGGATATGCCTCGTTGCATCTGCGAGCCGCTCTGACCTCAAGGATTGGCGAGAGAGCGTCGGGGATTGGCTGACAGAGCTGGCATTTGAGGATTTTCAAGGCAAAGAAGGTGAGGCTCTCTATTCGCACCTACAATGTCTTTGTCATGTGGTTCCTGAACTTTGGGTTTCTTGCGGTAGAGCCGATGCAGCCTTGGCAGCTTATAATTCTCGTTGAATCTAGTATCCCGGAAATACGGAGAATCCGCAGCCAATAATGCCCCATGTAACGGAAAGTCAATGGTTTGTCTAACGTCAGCGCCTATGGAACAGATTAGTGGAATTGCATAGGAGAGGATTTCTGGTTCATCGTAAT